>Ga0114922_10000180_pt1 | contig 59492 bp, 45 predicted proteins | sample AartaG_FD_100975 | JGI IMG/M metagenome (GOLD analysis project Ga0114922, IMG submission 100975) | Deep subsurface microbial communities from Aarhus Bay to uncover new lineages of life (NeLLi) - Aarhus_00045 metaG | ecosystem: Environmental > Aquatic > Marine > Oceanic > Sediment | place...
ACTATATGAAGAGGGAGGACAGGTAAGGAAATCGTCGAAGGCTATTACGAGTTGTATCGTAGAAGGATATGGTCGGAGGAGGTACAAGGCGGATTTAATCAGGTTTCTGACCTACGCGCATGCATCGTGTGATGAAACAGTAGTGCACTTAAGTTTCATAAAAGACACAGATGGAGCCGACGGGAAGCAAATTGAAGATTTGCTGGTAGCGTACGACGAGTTGGGGAGAAAGATTAACAAGTTTACAGGATACGTAGATGCACAATGGAAGTGAGCGGTTTGGGGGAGGGTGCTGAGTTATGGGGCGGGTTTTTGGGAGAGGCCTTTGACTTTTTGTTTTGCGTTTTGGTATTTATCTTCGCCGAGGCGGCTGACAAGCTGCCACTGGGGGTACATAGTTGTGAACTGGGCGCGGAAGGCATCTTCGATGTCGACGGCTTTTTGATACTCGTCGAGGGCGAGAGTCTTTTTGCCGAGCTTCTCGGCGATATCAGCCATTTGAAGGTATAGTCGGGCGGAGCCGGGGTATCGCTCGACGGCGGTGGAGATACTATCGAGGGCTTTGTTGAGGGAGTCTGTTTTTTCGCGGCCGGTCGAGATATCGGCGAACAAGGTGTAGACTTCGGCCAAACGCTCGAAGTGTTTGAAGTCGGTGGGGTCGCGTCGGATTGCCGCAAGCAGACAATCCTCGGAGCGCTGCAGGTGGAAATTGGGTTTTGAAGACGAGGTTTTGAACTCCTGGATGTGGAGGCGGGCGTTCAGGGCCGGTGCGCCGGGGCTTAATTTGTCAAGTGAAGTGGCGGCACTGAGGAGATTGTGGGCCTGGCGGAAGCTGCCGCGTAGGGTTGCCTGGTTGGCAAGGCGGATGGCGGTGGTGCTTTTGGCTACGGGGATGAGGCAATAGTAGAGGCAGGCCCCAAATATTGCGACGGCGACGAGGGCAGTTATTTTCCACACATCTCGAGCGGGTGTAAAGGCGAATTGCGGGCGGGAGTTCTGCTGGGAATCTATGGCGAGCAAGGCGGCTATAACTACCCAAAAGGTCATAAAGACCCCGGGTTCAAAGATGGCGAAGTCTATCAAGTTATGCAGAATCACACCGAAGCAGGCAGCAAGGAGAGCGGCCGTAGTGATATCGGCACGAGAGGTTTGGGGTGATTTTTGGCCGGTGGTGAGAAGCCAGAAACCGATAATGAATATAATCACGGGCATTACATATAATATGAGTGCTACGTAAACCATCACGTTTACATCGGCGGTTTTTTGGACGGTTAAAATCATTGGTCTGATGACCAGTAGGGCCGCTGATATGACAATTGCAAAAACCACAGCGATAGTTTTAAAGGGGGGGCCGGACTGAGAAGCTTTTGGTGAAGTAGCTATGGGGCCGGGGGATATTGTTCGCCATAGGGGTATGAAAAGCATGGCCAAGAAACCGACGAGCCCGAGGGGGCCGTATTGTGTCAGGAGGCTGAGCAGGAAGTTGTGGGGGTCGGCGACGCTTTCGAGGGCTTCGGGGGGTTTGTAGCGCTGGTAAGATTTGGCGAAGTTGCCGGGGCCGACGCCAGTGAGGGGATTGTCGGCGTACATTTTGGCTGAGGCATGCCAGTACTGCCATCTGACGAGCATTGAGTTTCCGCCAGGCAGTCGGCCGTGGGTCAGTCCATAGCGAACAATCGCAGTACCGGCGACGACGGCCAGCAGCAAGCAGACAATCAATATGGTTTTTTTGTGTTTGGCTATCCAGTCGCGGAAGTAAAGCAGGGCGATAAACGCCAGCGCGGCGGGTATCGAGGCGGCGATGGCGCCTTTACTTTTGGTCAGGGCGAAGCCGAACAGAACGGCGGCAAGTACCAGGCCACAGGGGACAAGGTGCAATGGCCGGGACGAGTTAGATTTGCGGTTTTTAAATCTGTCTGCGAGAAGAGCGACAGCTGCGAAGGAAGCCATCAGCAAGAAAGAGCCAGCGGAGTTGCTGGTTGTGAAGAAGCCTCGGATACCCCTTGTGTAAAGTCGGTGCTCAAGCATGAATTGCTGGAAGGAGCCGGGCTGGATGCCGAGGGGTTCGAGTATGGTCTGTGGTGCCCGCTCGTACTGGTCGATGGTCATCTGGTTGCTGATGAGGAGCTGCTCGGTGCACTGGTAGGCAGAGACTACGGCGAGAGCTACGATGCAGGTGAGCAGGAGTTTAATTTTTGCCGGCGAATCCAATATCTGCACCAGCAGGATGGCAGTAAGCGCCGGTGCGATGAGGCAGACGGCTTCGGTGATTGCAGCGCGTTTATTCGCGGCGACGAGGCTGGCGAGGACAGCGGCCGAGCAGAAGATAAGTAATCCGGTTTCTATGGCGGTGAAGCGGTATAAGAACTTGCTGCTATAAAGGCTCCGTACCAACCACAGAAGGAATGATAATATTAATGCGGCTGAGATGGAGAGGCTGTACACGCTGCTGCCGAGGTTAATCGGCTGGGTGGGCGATTGGACATTGGGACCTTCGGTAAAGGTCGTGCGGAGGGCAATTACGCAGAGGATGACGGCAAGGAGGAAGTATTCCAAGAGCACCTGGCCTTTGGTTTTGGAAAAGTTCGAGTTAGAGGGCGGTTTTGTCATTCTTAGCAGTGGATTCGAAAATGGCGATAATGGACAGTATCATGATTGTCTGGATGAAGATTAAGATTGCACCGTTGAGATTGACCTGATTGAGGAAAGTTGCGCCGAGGCCGGTGCAGATAGTAGCGAGATAGAGTGTCAGGACGGTTTCGGTATCGGTGAGGCCATGTCTTTTTAAGCGGTGGGAGAAGTGCTGAGTGTCACCGATAAAGGGGCTTTTACCCTGTTTTATTCGCAGGAGGGTTACAGATATAAAATCATAGAGGGGGACGGCCATAACGACGAGGGGCATAAGGACTGCGTACCACTGGCCGCTCTCGGCCTGGTGGTAGTAGGTGGTGCGCAAGGTCAACATTGCGACGAAGAAACCTACAACGAGCGAGCCGGAGTCACCCATAAATATTTTGGCGGGCGGGAAATTGAATGCGAGGAAGCCGAGCAATGTTCCTATGAAGATAAGCGCAAGGCCGCTGACGAAGACCTGGCCGCTCTGGAGAGCGGCGGTGAGCAGGTAGGTGCCTGTTATGACTGCGATGCCGGCGGAGGCGCCGTCCATATTGTCGAGGAAGTTAAAGACGTTGATAATCAGCACTATCCAGAGGGCGGAGAGTAGTGAGGTGATGATTCTATTTTCTATGAAGAACTCAACGCGGATATCGGCGAAGCCGGCGGCGGTTAAAGCGACAGCGAACTGGACGGCGAGCTTGAGAAAGGGGCCGAGGTGCTTTTTGTCGTCTATGAGTCCGAGTACAAATAATGCGAGGGTACAGAGCAAGACGATTACAAGCTGGTTGAGTTTTGCGAGGAAGTCCGCCGGGTCTATGTTGGCCGACTGGACGAGGGAGGGAAAACGGCCGGGGACGAGCAGGACCCTTATCGCCAAGGCAGCGGCAACTATGATGACGGTTATTGTGGTAAAGATGGCAATGCCGCCGCCAAGGGGGACAGCAGATTGGTGATGTCTGTCTTCGGTTGGGTGCGCGACGAAGCCGGCGCGGGTAGTGAGTTTTCTTGTGATTGCTGTCAGGATGACCGACAGGAGAAATGTGCCGAGGGTCAAAACTATCGCCAGTATAATCAAGGTATTAATAGCAGGTCTCCTTTAATTATGTTACCCGAACTATAGTTTCGTTTTGTGATTTTTTATTTGATAGTGATATCATGCGTACCTAAGCCCGGTCGTATTTTTACTTTTAGCGTTTTTGAGAGGTCGGCCTTGGTTGTCACGGTACGGCCATCGATGTTGATTGTCGGCCTACCGAGGTCTTTGGCCAGCCAGTCTGAGACCATTAAGTTCCATTCGGATGGGTTGTCTTTGAAATGCTGGCAGTAGTGTGGGTCGTAGCTTAGCTGTAGGTTGAGGCCTTTATCTGGTGAGCGTGCAAGCTTTGCGTGGGTGTAGGCGATGTATTCGTTAAGTCCAATCCATTCGACGTTGGGATGTTCGGTGAAGGCGCGAAGAAACTGCTCGGGGTGCTCTGCGATTCCCTTGTCGTGTCCATCGGGGGGTGCGGCGACTGAGAGGGGGGACTCCATTGTGCCGTAGAATGCCCAGCCGCGAATCGCGAAATCGGTGCCGAGGTAGCCTGACCTTCCCCCTGCCCAGCCATAGCCGGCGAGGGCAGCGAGGCGCTCGGTGCAGTTGGTGTAGGAGGTGGAGACGCCGCCACCTCCAGGGCGGAACGACAGGGCCGTAACGCCGAACTGATGTTCAATCCATTGCTGAGCGGTCTTCATTCGCCAAGAGGCCTCTGCGGCGGGAATCTCCTTGTTTCTTCTGGTGTCGCCGAACTCGCGGTACCAGCCGACCTCGGCGCGCTCTTTGTCAAGGTCCGAGCCGTACCAGGGTCCGGGCGGGGAGAAGAGGTCGGGCTGCATGTGGGTGAGGCCGTGACATTGTATTTCTATAACACCAGCCTTTAGACCGTTCATTAGGCCTCGATAAGTTGATGGATAGTCCTGGGGTGCGCCGAATTCGTCGGTGAGTTTTCTCTGGAAGGCGGGTTCTACGCGTTTGAGGCCGTCGTTCACAAAGCCGGGGACTACGTTCATTATAAGGATGGCGTTGTGCTGTTTGAGGGGCTTTATAAGGTGCTGTTCAATCTGCTGCTCGGTTAATGTTGGGTATCGCCAGTGTTCGAGCCAGGCGTTCTGGGCGCTGCCGGGGTCGTCCATAATGAGCCAGGCCTTGTTCTGCCAGGTCTTGCAGAGGGAGTGTCCGATAGAAAAGGTGATTGCTCTTCGAAGGAGTGTGCGATACGCCTGGTATGAAAACATCTGGTCGATGTCACCACCTATCCAAACGGCCCTTGCACCTGACGGAAGGCCTCGAACGGTTACCTGAGGGTATGTGCCCTGTGTGATTAGGGGTTTGGCGTCGGTGAGCTCGACCTGAACTCTTTTCTTGGCTGTGCCGGTGTCATCGGTGTAATCCAACGGATTCGCCAGGCCGTTAGTGATGAAATGGCCGGCTGAGTGCTGCAAGCTGGAGTTGTGCATCCAGGAGCCGACGTATTTAATTCCGAGGAGGTCCTGGATAACTGGCTCCTTGATACGGTCGCCAAGGGCGATGAGGCTGATGCCATGGTCATTTACGGCCTGCTGCAACACGTCGTAGCGCTGCGGCTGGAGGTCGGCTGATGTGTCGGCGTCGAAGATGATGCAGCCGACATCGGCTTTTCCATCCGGGCCGAGGAAACGATTTATGTCCATGAACTCCTGGTCGAGGCGAATTATTTCGAAGGGGACGCACCATGTTTTTAGCATGATTACCAATAAGGCGAACTCGTCTTGGACGGTGGCGGGGTTAGCTTCGGCCTTTGATTTTATGTGTTTGTGGACATCGACGACGAAGCTTGCGGGGTCCTGCCACTGGTCGCCGATGACCAGCGCTACTTTGTAGGGTTTTATGTCGGCGGCGAGAGAACTGCCAAGAAAAGTGGTGGAGATGACGGTCAAGGCGATTGCGAATTTGAACGGCGTTGAGAATAATTTCATATACAAATTCCTTTAGTGTAAAGCTCAACAGTTAGTCACTGGTGCTCCTTAGCTGCTCCAGCAGTCGGGTCCTGACCTTGGTGAAGAAGTCGTGGTAGCATGGCTGTTTATAGTCAGGGTAGGTGTATGGTAAGGGCTGCCAGGTGCCTTTGTCAAAAATAAGTGTGACTTCTGCGTACATTTTTTGGCCGATGTATATACGATGCGAGTAGTTCTTTGTTGTGGCCAAAACCAGTTTTGAGGGCTCGATTATGCCGGGGTCGAGATTTACGGGTCTGGGCAGGTCGATATTTGACTTTGCGGCCAATTTTTGTTCGAGCTTATTTGTCTGGTGTTTGATTTCGGGCAGACTGCCGGGGTCGATTAGTTTGTCGATGCTGACAAATTGTCGCAGGATGTTTTTGCCGGTTTCATTATTATAGTAGTCAGTCTGTGTAAACGGCCAGATGTCACTTTGCAGGTCAAGGTTGGTGAACTCGGCGGTGAGTGTTTCGATTGCAGCGTTCAAACAGTTCTTGTCGGCCGCGAGGATGCCGACAAGAAGTTTTACGGGGCTGGGCTCTTTGAGGTCCCACATTGGCTCTGCCGGTTAGTTGGCTTATGGATTCAGTTGTTCTTTTAGTGAGTTGACCAGTTTGATTGTTTTGGCTGCTGCATTTTCGATGGGGACTTTTTGACTTTTTGATTCCGCGCGGAGCTTTATTTCAACATTGCCTTCGGCTACTGATTTTTGGCCGACGGTGATTCTCACGGGAATACCGAGCAGGTCGGCATCCTTGAATTTGACGCCGCCGCGGAGTTCTCTATCGTCCAGTAATACGTCAACGTCTTTGTCGAGCAGTCGCTGGTAGATGTCTTCAGAGGCTTTTGCTACGACCGGGTCATCCTGATTTACGCAGGTGATAAGGACTTCGAAGGGGGCAATGGTGACGGGGAAGATGATGCCGTTTTTGTCGTTGCCGAGTTCGATGGCGGAGGCGAGGATGCGGTTGATGCCGATGCCGTAGCAGCCCATGAGGCAGGGTTTTTCGGCGTCGTCTTCGCCGAGGAATTTTGCGTTGAGCTTCTTACTATATTTTGTACCGAGCTTGAAGACCTGGCCGACCTCGATGCCTTTCTTGAAGAGCAGCTTTTTGCTGTTGTGCTTATCGCCGTCGGCGGCATAGCGGATATCGGCGATGGTTACGTTGTTGCCTTCGAGTGGGAAGTCCCGGCCGGGGACGACATTCTTTGTATGGTAGTCGGTCTTATTGGCGCCGGTAATGCCTACGGCCATTGCCGCAACTGCGTGGTCGATAATTAGTCTTGAGCCCTTGTCTGCAAGCCCTATTGGTCCAGCGAAGCCAACTTCGGCTCCTGAAACTTCCTTGATCTCCCGTTCTTCAGCTAGCTCAATGGACCCACCAATAATTGACCGCAACTTCTCTTCGTTTACTTCGTGATCGCCTCGGACCAGTACGGCGAAGTTCTCATAATCTGTTACTGGACCAACATAAACTCCTCGATGGTCATGTTTTGCTTTTTCCGCACTAAAAGCTTTCGCTTGCTCTTCCAAACAAGCAGGATTTGTATAAATGAGTGTTTTTATCATGTCCTTCGGTTGGGTTTTGAGGAAATCGCAGACTGCTTCGATGGAGCCGATGTTGGGGGTGTGGACGTCTTCGGTTGGAGGGATCTTGGTTTTTGCTTTTTCCTTTGGTAGTGGGTCGACGGCGGCCTTTTCGAGGTTGGCGGCGTAGGAGCCGTCCTCGGTGTAGACGATTGTGTCCTCGCCTGATTCACAGGGTACAGTGAACTGGTGCGAGCCGGAGCCGCCCATTTCGCCGGACTCGGCCTCGACGACGACGTAATCAAGGCCGCAGCGTTTGAAGATTCGGCAGTATGCGTCGAACATAATCTTGTATGATTTGTCGAGGCTTTCGGGGTCGGTGTCGAAGCTGTAGGCGTCTTTCATAATGAATTCGCGGCTGCGGAGGACGCCGAAGCGGGGGCGGAACTCATCGCGGAACTTGAAGCTAATCTGGTAGAGGTTGACGGGGAGCTGCTTGTATGATTTTATCTCGCCGGCCGCGAGGGAGGTGACGACCTCTTCTGCGGTTGGCGAGAGGATGTTGCCGCGGCCGTGGCGGTCGGTGAAGGTCGCGAGGGTTTCGCCGTAGTCGACGTCCCGGCCGGTTCTTTGCCAGAGTTCCAGAGGCTGGACAGATGGCATGAGGATTTCCTGAGCGCCGGAGCGGTTCATTTCTTCGCGGACGATGGCGATGACCTTTAGGAGGCTGCGCCAGCCCAACGGGAGGTAGGTGTATGTGCCGCTGGCGAGTTTGCGCATAAGGGCCGCCCGGAGCATTAATTTATGGCTGGTGATTTCGGCGTCGGCTGGGACCTCTTTGACGGTCGGTATGAACATCAGGCTATATCTCATGGCTCGTATCTCGTATTTCGTAGTGCGTATTGCGTTGACTCGAAACCGGAAGTCCACTATATAGCCCAAAATGTGGAGGGTTGCAAGCTAATATTTTGTGATTGGGAGATGCTGGAAATGGGGGGAGAATTTGATACAAAAAAATATCGGCTGGAACGAGAAATTTCAGCGAAATGGTCTTGGCAGGATTTTGTGGTTTGGATACAATTCAGTAACTTTCGTATGATGCACTGTGTGCTGGTTATCGAAGTGCGGTCGGTGGGTGGGGCGTAAGAAGTAAGTAGGAAAATGGTTGAGTTAGTGAATACAAACAAAGCGGGCTCTTCAGAGACGGGCCTGAACCTTAGACGAGGCAAGCGCTTAGGGAAATACCGTCTGGAGCGGCGTCTGGGTGAGGGTGGAACGTGCGAGGTCTGGAAGGCGCGGGACTGCGTGGAGGGCATCTGGGTGGCGTTGAAGATACCATTGATGGATATTAACGGCGAGCGCGACAACCAGGGCTTATTTCATGAGATTCGCTTAGTTGCGCGGCTTCGTCATAAGCATATAATGCCGGTGAAGAACGCCGACATCATCGACGGTCACGTGGTTCTGGCTACGGAATTGTCGGTGGGCACCTTGGCAGACCGTTCGAAGCCGATGTCGGTGCGGAGAGTAATTTTTATTATTGCTCAAGTACTTGAGGGGCTGGCGTATGCGCATCACAATCGTCTACTGCATTGTGACGTTACGCCGGGGAATATTTTTCTGTTTCCGAACGGGCATGCGGCACTTGGGGATTTCAGTATCAGTCTGAAGCTAAAGGGGCGGATGTCGACCGTAGACGATTATGGTACTCCGGGGTATGTTTCGCCGGAGCAGGCCTACGGGCGTCCGACTTATCGAAGTGATTGTTTTTCGGCCGGCTTGATAGTTTACGAGTATATTACCGGGGTCCTGCCGCGCTGGCCGTTTAAGTGGCCTTTTCGAGGTCATAAGCGACTGCTTGAGCAAACCAGTCCGGGATTCGTCAAATTTATGCGGAAGGCTTTGAGGGTGGACCCGGCCAAGCGTTTTGCCAATGCTGACCAGATGCTGACCGCTTTGATTGAGGCGACACCGAAGGGTTTGAAAAAGGGTTTCGCTTTGAAATTGAGGGGGAGGAAGCGGCCGGACTGGCGTCAGATGCGGCGCGAGAGTTTTGTCCAAAGATACCAGAAAGTTCTGCCGTTTATTGTTCGCTGTGTGAAATGCGGCGAGCCGATGGATGAAAGAATGGTGATTTGTCCGTGGTGCGGCACGGGGTGCAACCGCTTCGACAGTCGGAGCCGGTTGAGTCATATTTGTGGTCGGTGCCATAAGGGCGTTTTGGCCGAGTGGCGATTTTGTGCGTGGTGTTATGGGCCGGGGTTTGCATCGCCGAGTACCAAGCGGACGGCTGGTGTGCGTTACCAGGCGGACTGCAAATACTGCGGCGGCAAGCTTATGCGATTTATGCGTTACTGTCCGTGGTGTCATCGTAAGGTTCGCGGGCCTTGGCAGGTTCGGCCTTTTCCGGAGATATGCGGCAAGTGCGGATGGTCTGTGGATTCATCGTTCTGGAACTACTGTCCGTGGTGCAAACAGGGTTTGGTTTAGCGGCCGGCGGTAACGGAATACCGGCCCGGGGTAAGAAGTAGTGTAGTTGTCAAGGACGGGAAATGGAAGAGCAGTTACAAGATGCAATAATTTCGTCATTGCCATTTCGTTGGGGTGCGTTAAGTGACATTGGTAAGGTTCGGGAGGAAAACGAGGACACGTTTTGGGTTGAGCCGGAGTTAGGCCTGTTTTTGGTTTCCGACGGGATGGGAGGCCATCGGGGAGGGGCGCTTGCGTCAAAGATAGTCACGGAAGATTTGCCGGCAATGATTGAGACCAAGCTTGACAGGCTTAAGGTGGGCAGGGCGAGGACGATAAGGTCGCTTCTTAAAAAGGCCATTGTGGAACAGAGCAAGCAGCTGCTTCTGGAGGGGACAAGTGAAAGCGGGTTTAAGGGAATGGGGGCGACACTAGTGACGGTGCTCTTGAGGAAGAATCGCGCGTATATCGGCAATCTTGGGGACAGCAGGGTGTATCGTTTTCGAAGGGGCAGGCTCGTGCAGGTGACGAAGGACCATTCAGTAGTGTCGGAGCTTCTGGACAAGGGGCATATCGAGCCGGAAGAGGTTGAAAACCACGAGGCACAGGGTGAAATCACACATTATGTTGGGATGGAGGAAAAGGCGAGGCCTTATGTGCGGTCTTTCGGGCTTAAAGAGGGTGACCGGTTGCTATTGTGTACTGATGGCCTGACGGACGCGATAAACGATGATGTGATTGCGGCGATTTTGAGTGATAAGGGGGACTGTGACGAAGCGTGTAAGGCACTTGTGGATGCGGCGAATGGTGCCGGTGGCCACGATAATATCACTGTTATTATTGCCGACTGGATTCGGCGGTGTTAATAGCAGAGGCATATGGTTCGAGAGCCTTCAGGACCATTGCTTGTATCTCAGAGAAGGGGAAAAGTTGAAAGGCCTGCCAAATGGCAGGCCTTTTTTTATGTTTTCTGTTATAGCTTGAGGCACGTCAAAAAACGGTTCTTGCATAAAAGTCGATTAGGCAATATGATTTTTTATCAGATAAATTTTTGGTCGGAAGATATCGAGGATATGTGAGCGCGAGTTGCAGGTTTAGTCTTTTGAATTTACGGCAAGGGCAGATTATGAAGGGGTATGTAAGTCGGCGCGGGTTTCTAAAGGCGATGGGTCTTGGCGCAGCGTCTATGGCTATTCCGGGATGCATGGGTGGTACAGGGCGGCTTTTGGGGGAGGGGTCCGGGGACAGGCCGAATATAATTTTGATTATGGCCGACGATATGGGCTACTCGGACATCGGCTGCTATGGCGGGGAGATTCAGACGCCGAACTTGGACAGACTTGCGGCGAACGGACTGCGGTTTACGCAGTTTTATAACACCGCACGTTGCTGCCCGACGCGGGCATCGCTGATGACGGGGCTTTACGCGCACCAGACGGGGATGGGTTGGATGACGGCGGCAAATCTGGGATATGAAGGTTACGGGGGTGATTTGAATAACAGATGTGTCACGATAGCGGAGGTGCTCAAGCGGTCGGGTTACTCGACTTACATGGCCGGCAAGTGGCACGTTACTTATGATGGATACTTTGATGGTCCGAAGCACAGCTGGCCGTGTCAACGAGGGTTTGAGCGGTTCTACGGTACTTTGAGCGGGGGCGGCAACTACTTTGACCCGAAGGCCCTTACGCGGGACAATACTCGGATTAAGGCGACAAGTGAGGGCTACTACTACACCGACGCAATCAGCGATAATGCAGCGAAGTTTATCAGAGAACACGACTTGTCAAAGGGTGATGAGCCGTACTTTTTGTATGTTGCTTATACGAGTCCGCACTGGCCGCTGCACGCGAAGCCACACGATATCGAGAGATACAGGGGCAAGTACATGAAGGGGTGGGATGCTCTGCGGGCCGAAAGGCATAAGCGGATGATAGAGATGGGCCTTGTGGAGGAGTCCTGGGAAATAACGCCGAGAGACGTAAAGGCAAAATCCTGGGATGAGGTGGACGCAAGTAAGAAGGAATTGTGGGATTTGCGGATGGCGGTTTACGCTGCTCAGATAGATTGCATGGACCAGGGCATTGGTCGAATAGTATCAGTAGTAGAAAAATCAGGTAAGCTTAATAATACGTTGATAATGTTTTTATCCGATAACGGCGGCTGCGCTGAAGGTATTTCGCGTGCAAAGAAGGACATCAAACTGTTAGGGGCGGAAGATTCGTTCGAAAGCTATCGCATAAACTGGGCGAACGCGAGCAATACACCGTTTAGGCTTTACAAACACTGGGTACACGAAGGCGGCATCGCGACGCCATTGGTTGTTCACTGGCCAAAGGGCTTCAAGGCCCGCGGCGAACTGCGGCATCAGCCGGGGCATGTCATCGACGTTATGGCGACGTGCGCCGATATTACGGGTGCAAAGTACCCGCGCAAACACAAAGGCAAGAAGATAGTCCCGCTTGAAGGCAAGAGTCTTGTGCCTGCCTTTGGCAACAGACCGATTGAGCGCGAGGCTATATACTGGGAGCACGAAGGTAATCGTGCGATTCGTGTCGGCAAGTGGAAGCTGGTAGCGAGGGGTAAAAAGGGGGCGTGGGAGTTATACGACCTCGAGGCCGAGCGGACGGAGCTGAATGATTTGGCTAAGTGGTATCCTGAGCGTGCGAAGGAGATGGCTGAGATGTGGCAGAGGTGGGCTGAGCGTTCGAACGTTCTGCCTTTGGACGGGCGGGGATGGAATGAAAGGCTGAAGAGCGACAAGGGGCCGCCGTTAGCGGAAGGGAAGATTTAGTAAAGCGAGCGGAAAACTGAAAGACAATAACGAGAAACATTGATACGGAGTGGGACATGGCACATAAATTCATTGAAGAAATTGGGGCGGGTGAATCCATCGACGATATTTATCTGGTAAGAGAGCCGGTGCTTCGGAGCACGACGCGAGGCGATTTGTATATAGCGATGTTCGTCTGTGACCGGACGGGGCAGTTAAACGGACGGATGTGGCAGGCGACAGAAGCGGTTTACAAGGGGCTACCTAAACCCGGATTTGTCCGTATACAGGGAAGGAGCGAGCTTTATCAAAACAACCTGCAAATCATTGTAAATAACGTAGGCGTCATTGATGCAAGCAAGGTCCAACTGGAGGACTTTCTGGCGCGGACCGACAAAGACACAGGAAAGATGTTCGAGGAAGTAAAGGCGGCTGTAGGACGGATAAAAAATGCTCAGCTAAAGGCGCTGGTCGATGAGTTCTTAGCTGATACCGAGCTAATGGAGAGATTCTGCAATTCGCCGGGCGGAGTGAAACTGCACCATAATTATCTTGGCGGCCTGCTGGAGCATACGCACAATATGCTGCGGGTGGCTGCCGCGGTATTGCCGTTTTACAAAGAGGTGCAACCTGACCTGGTTATGGCGGCAATATTTATTCACGACATGGGCAAGACGGAGGAATTGGCGTATGATATGGCGTTTTCATATACCGACTCGGGACAGCTAATCGGGCACGTCACGGAAAGCTTTCTAATGCTGAACAAAAAGGCCGATGCGCTTGCTGCGAAGGGTAAGCCGGTTGATAAGGAGATTCTGGATGTTCTGGGACATATCATTCTGTCACATCACGGGCAATACGATTTCGGCTCACCGAAGCTGCCGGCGACGCCTGATGCGTATATGGTCAATTATATTGACGATTTGGACGCGAAGATAAATCAGGTGACGGCAGCAATTGGCGATGAGCCGAGCGATTCGAACTGGACCGCGTGGCAAAATTCGCTGCAGACAAGGCTTTACAGAAAGCGCATCGAATGAAACAACCTGAGTGTTGTTATTTGACATGATTTTTGAAAGAGAAAAAAGATGACAACTAAGCGTGTTTTGCTGCGGGCAATTATCGTCGGGCTTTTTTTGTTGGCAACGTCGGAGCATGCGTCGGCGCAAGAATGGGAATCCATCGACCTGAAGAACGAGCTTATCGAAATACAGGCTGTGCCGAAGATAGGCGGGCGAATTATCCAGTATAAACTCGGAGATTACGGTTTCTTCTGGGTGAATAAGGAGCTTGTCGGTAAAAAGATACCGGCCAGCAGGCTTGGGCCCGATGGAGAGTGGCGGAACTACGGCGGTGACAAGGTGTGGCCGGCTCCGCAGGGACAAGACAATGACCAGCAATGGCCGGGGCCGCCTGACCCGGTATTAGACGGCGGCCCGTATACGGCAGAAATAATAAAGAAAAACGATCGGGCTAAAGCTATCCGGATGACCAGCGAGAAAGATGAACGAAGCGGTATCCAGTTCTCTCGCAAGTTTAAGATTTTCGATGATAGCACGCGTGTCAGTATTGAGGCGACTATGGAAAATATTGACACGAAGCCGCGCCGCTGGGGGGTATGGGTCGTTACACAGTTTGACACGAGCAACAGGCATGGCGATGGTTACAATAAAAACTATTGGGCGTATTGTCCCATTAATCCCGATAGTATGTATCACAAGGGCTATAACGTGATGTTCGGTCTGGTCGGGCATCTGTCATATAAACCTGACTATGAGAATGGGATGATGCGTGTTCATTATGACTACCGGGTCGGGAAAATCGGTATGGACTCATCGGCCGGCTGGATTGCTACGCTGGATGCGACCGACGGCTACGTCTTTGTACACCGGTTCGCTTATGAGCCGGGCAGGGCCTACCCCGATAATGCCTCGGTTGAATTCTGGCTGAACGGTCCGGGGGAGATTGCTGCCTGGGGCCGTGAGATTGAAAAGATGCCCGACGATGCCGCTTATCTGATGGAAAGCGAGGTGCTGAGTCCTTTTGCCTCGCTTGAGCCCGGTGAGAGTTACACATTTAGCTATGACTGGTGTTCGGCGAAGGTGCCGGCCGGGGCTGTTGTAACTGCGTGCAGCGACATCGGCGTTACGTGCAAGGCACTGTCGGCAGAAGTTTGCGGGGGTAAGCTCAAAATCGATGGTGGCTTTGGCGTTTTTTATAAAGGATATTGCCGGCTGGCTCTTCTCGATGAAGATGACAGGGAGATTAAGAAAGTTCGAGGGAAGGTTTCTGTGACACCGCTAAAGGCCTTTGTGCTTTCGGAGATAAAGTTAGCTAAGGACATCACTGTACCTGAGGACGCAATAAAGCTGCGCGTTAACCTGTATGATGCAAAGGGGCAATTGGTCGGTGAACTCGGCAAGACGACGATTATAAGGAATTAATTTTTTGGCAGATGAATAGACAGGTCAAGACAGCTCTATCCGTTATTGCGTTTGTTCTGGTGTCGTTGTTCTTGATATACTGGCGGATTCCCCGTGATGTATCTACTTCGCGCGAAGCCGTCAAGACGGCGTTTGTGTTGTCGGCTTTTATGTTTTTGCTTTCTGCACCGTGTTTTTATGTAATCTTTAGGATGCTTTTTGGGGAATATTTGGGGGTAGTATTTTCTGTCTTATATGTTTTGTTGGCTGTGTTTCCGTATAAACTGTTTTATGGTGGGGAGGTTGCGCTTGGCAACATTTGCTTTGAGCGTGTGCCGACGACAATATTCGGGGCGAGTGGCGTCTGGGTTGTGGTTTTCTACTTCGCAGTATCATTGCTTGGCGCGTCGGTTTATTGGTTTTACAAGAAAGGCAAATTATTTCCTGTTATCGAAAAGGGACGAGCCTTAATTTTTCTATTATTGTTTTTGGCTGTGCTTATACAGGTTTTGCCGAGACTTGGCGAGCGTTCACCCAAAGCTGTGAGGAGGGACCGTCACAGACCAGCGGCTGAGCGCAGTTATCCTTATCGTACCCAGGTGTTCTATGGTGTTGAGACCGGCGGTGCGGACGTCTGGCATCATGTGGGACCGAGCGGAATGTTCAGGGGGAATTTTGGTGTTGCCCGAAGGGTTGTGATAAATCGCAGGGGATTCGCTCCGTATCTGTATTCTCTGATATCGACGTATTTTCACCCGTATGATGCCGGGATTATAGTCAACGCGGTGTTTTATTACATGATTGTGGTTTGTGGCTATCTTTTGGCGAAGCAGCTTAATTTAGATGAGTCTATAGCCATTGCTTATTCAGTTCTGTTATCGGCGAACTATTTTATTTTGAACTGGACGTTAGAGCCTGTTTTTTACATACAGTTTTTTGCGTTTACAATTTTGATTCTTTTTTTGATACCGCGACTTGGGGTATTTGAAAATTCGTGTAAGGTCAAGGATAAGGTTCTGTTTTATTTTGTGCTTGCCTGCGGCGGGCTGACATATGATCCATTTATGTTTAGCGGCATACTGTTGTTATGGGGTTTTTTCCACAGCGTGAAGGTGTTGAGCACAAGTGTCAAGAAATCACTCGGTACCTTTGCCAGAGCGATGGTGTACGCGGCGATTCCGGTATTCTCGCAATATGTATGGGAAGTGCTTTTGAGATGTTATGACCTGCAGGGCATGGTAGATAATATTCAAGCCAGGGCGAACCTGTGCAGCAAACTACTATCGCTACCAAAGTATATGTATTCGAATTTCTGGGAGTTTGGGGCCCTTGTAAGCAGGAACATTATACGATTAGTTGTAGAAAACCCTGTATTGCCGGTCAAAGACCTTCTTGACCCATCTGCTCATCCCACGGCGCTTACAGGTGAGGGGCCGATTGAGTATTGGTCTGTGTTGGGGCTACTTGGTGTGTTTTCCTTCTTTGTTCTTTTGCCCAGGTATGTGAACAAAGAATACAGGGAGGGTCTCTATGCGTGCTATATTTCGAATTTAGGTATCGCGCTTATGAGTTCGTTAGCGGCAGCAATTGGCCCTTTGATGAAATATCACTGGATATTTCTTACGCCGGGAAGAACCAATAACGCATACCCGGTTCTTGTGCTGGCGCAGAGTATTGGGATATACCATATCACGAAGCTTTGCTGTGATAAATTCGGGATTGAAAAGAGAGTGCAAATAATTGTTGTTATCGTTGCGGCCTGTATTTACATGCTGTCGTTTGTAAAACTATTGTTTTTGTAGGGGCAGGCTTTGATGGTCGAACAATCGGCTTATCGAAACGCGAGCAGACGGCGGTAATACGAGAAATCGCTGCGGTCGGGGACAGGGGGACAGGGTTTAGGGTTTTTGCCTTCTATAAGCTCGGTTTTGAAATCCAGCTGGTGGAGAAACGCTAGAATCTCCTGGGGGGTGGTTGCGGCTTTGATGAGGCCGTAAGGCCAAAATTCCATAAGCACTTTTATGTCGTGGTTGGTCTGCAGAATGTTTCTCATTCCCAATAGTGCCTTGTGCTCGAAGCCCTGAATATCCATCTTGATAAAATCAACTTTTTCGTTCTTTAAGTAATCGTCCAACCGATAAGACGGAACGTCAATGCTTTGGCGCTCTTCGTCTGTTTCGTAAGTACGGTGGTCCACGTTTAGCTTGTCAGAAAGGTATAGAGTAATCCGGCCTGTTGTATCTCCCACCGCGGCCTGGACGAGCGTTACATTGTGGTTTTTGTTATATTTTTGAAGCACGTTGAAAGTGTATGGTGATGGTTCGAAGGCGTAGACTTTGCCTTCTTCTCCCACGATACTTGCCATATAAGCCGTATAAATTCCTATGTTTGCTCCGACATCTACCACAGTCATGCCGGGCTTGATAATGTCTTTCAAGAGGGCCCATTCATACCTGTCAACAAATCTCTTATACAGTTTGTAAAGTACGTTATATACGGGGAAACAGTGCTCAAAAAGTTTATTTCCCAAAAGCATCGCTACGTTTATCTTTTCTCTTTTACTCATCGCGGTGCCGGTTGTAACCTATCATTTTGTGTTGAATCTCATTTTTTAGCCAACGACCGGTTTGCATGGTATCATCATCACGGAAAGCTGTCAACGGCCGGGCGGGCGAAGCGGTTGCGTTCGGCCGGATTAATTGGGGAGCAGATAAGCGGCTGGATACAAAGTGAGAGGGCTGAGAACAGAATGGTCTCAGCCCTTTTGTTTTATTTTTCAGAGCTGTAAGTTACCTATAGGTGCATCCGCGACGGTCTAAGGCTCAATTATCGGTGTCAGTTGGTTCAGGCGTATAGCCCAGCGCGCTGAGCGAATCTTCGAGCTTTTCGATGCTTTTCTCCAAAGCGTTTAGAGATTGCTGCTGGTGCTGAATTGCTGAATGAATCTTTTGTTTTGCTTTTACTATATCACTCTTGTTCAAATCATCGTAATCGCCGGTATCAAGGGCTTCCTCAAGCGCTGCATATGCCTGATATTCTTTTTCCATGGTCTCATCAATTATTTCAAGCAAAGCCTGCTTTTCAGCTACCGCATCGGTGAGGCAGTAGACGGCAAATTCAAGGGCACCAATGCCTTGCCAATAGAGTTGCTCGATTTCCTCAGCAGTTAAGGCTCTGTCGTAGATACGGATGTCGTCGATTGAGCCATTAAAGAATCTATCGGTAGCGGTGTAAATGCCATTGCCGATTCTTGGAACAACGCCAGGCTCATCCAAATCGCCAAGGGTCTTGGAGGCAGATGAAGCGAGGACACCATCGAAATACAGAAGAAAGTTGTTGCCGCTTCTGAGGGCTGTGAAGTGGTGCCAGATCCCGTCGTTTGCAGTGCCTGCGCTTTGGCGCATATAGGAACCTGAAGCCTGTCTTGCGTAAAAGTAAAGTTCATTGTTCTTCATAACTACTTCGAGGTCCTCTGCACCCACCGTTTGGTACCCACTCATCCAGATTTGTTCATACGTTCCGATAGTGTTGCTGGCCGTACGGAACCATCCAGCAATTGTAAAGTCTTTGTTGTCGAATTGTATGGTAGATGACAAATCAACGTAATCGTCCAGGCCATCAAAGCTTAATGCTCCCTCAACTTGGCCGGCTGTCCATATCGGGTTACCGAGAAGAGTTCCGTGGTTGCCGCCGACGGAATCGTATGCCATCATGCCTGCGTCTTCGTCGAACGTCCACTGGGCAATGAGGTTTGTGTCGCTGGCTTGGGCTGAAATACACGGCAGCAGAAGTCCCGCAAGTAGTACAATTACCAGACGACAATTTAGTTTTCGCGTCATTTTTCTACCCTTTCCACAAGATTTAAAAAATTGCATCGGTACAGGCACTGCGCCTGTACCAGATGGTTATGCCAAAAAAGTCTATTACTGTGCCCGTAGTGCGGTAATTTGTTACACTTTTTTTCATAATTTTCCAAAATGTTTGTTTTTTTTCACATCTGTCCTCCAAAAAAGACCTCATTTCTTCTCGCGGCAAGACCCTTCGCACCAGCGAATGCTGTAAAATCCGGCAAAATTGAGCATATAGGCCACGTCTACCATTCAAATCCCGTTCTTGGCAAGGTCGCCAAAAACAATATAATTGTATCCCTTCAGTCTTGAAAGTCAAGAACATTTTCAAGATATAATTGGGTAAGATGACACAAAACTTTTTCTGTGCTACTGACGAAAGGTCAAAGATTTGAGTATCCCTTCCAGCGTGTGATGTATAAAATAGGTTGACCGAAATGATGCAATTGGATATACAGCGATGCTGGATACGGCAAAGTTATGAACGAGACGGCCAGTAAAGAGCGTTTGTTGCACGAAAAGGAGCATGCAAAAGTTCTTTTGCGTGACCCTGAAGGGATTTGGGGTTGGGGGACTCCGGCGGGTCGTGCGCGTGCCGAGCGTCGGGGGAGATTGATTGTTGAAGCGGGAGACATAACCACCGGTAGTCTAACGCTGGAAATTGGTTGCGGTACGGGTGTTTTTACTGAGCTTGTCAGCAAGAGCGGAGCAAGCATAACTGCCTGCGAATTGTGTGAGGAACTGCTGGAACTTGCGTATAAGAAGACTTACGCTTCGAAGGTTGATTTTATTAACGGTGACGCTGCGCAATTAGGTCCTGAGCATGAGGGCCGGTATGATGTGGTGTGGGGCAGCTCAGTCCTGCATCACATAGACCTGAAGCTGTTTCTTCCAAGAATGTTGAGACTTATGAAGCCCGGGGGGCGTTTTGTTTTTGCGGAGCCGAACATGTTGAATCCACAGATATGGCTGGAGCGCAATGTGGGTATCATCCGCAGAATTACCGGGGCAAGTCCTGATGAGACGGCCTTTTACCGGCGGCGCCTTAAGGAGCTTCTTGTTAATGAAGGATTTGTCAATGTGTCGGTGCGGCCACATGAATTCCTGCATCCTGCGATTCCAAAGTTTTTGATACCTACATTTCAGTCGTTGAACGCCGTTGCCGAGCGAGTCTGGGCGATTCGCGAGATTGCCGGTTCGCTTCTAATCAGGGCGGAAAAGCCGAACATGCAAGAACCACGAGGTGTCGAGTGAAAAATGCCGAAGCGCTCATTCAGGTCGAGTGGAAGCGGCGGAAGAATCCGGGGTATTACCGTGAGATTGACCGTGCGTGCACGTTTATCGTTCCCGAAGGTGTCCGGGTACTGGAGTTGGGCTGTGGGACGGGGCGGCTGCTGGCTGCGACCCGTCCTTGCTATGGCTTGGGTATAGACATTGACGGGGACAAGATTGCGGCCGCCCAGCAAATTCATACCGGTCAGGAGAATCTGGAGTTTCGGGTTGGTGACGTGGAAGAGATGGATTATTCCGGTATGGAGCCTTTTGACTATATCATTATCTCGGACTTGTTACCTGTTTTACGCGATGTTCAGAAGATACTGACAGGGCTGGACGCGGTATGCACGCCCCGCACCCGGCTGATTATTACTTATCATTCCAATGTCTGGCGGCCGGTGCTGGCCTTAGCAACGTTGCTTGGCAGGCGCTCGCCTGACCCATCGTATAACTGGCTTTCCACACATGATATACAGAACCTGCTGGCCCTTTCAGGTTTTGAGGAGGTCACGCATTCCGGGCGGACCTTGCTGCCGGTTGTAACCTATCATTTTGTGTTGAATCTCATTTTTTAGCCAACGACCGGTTTGCATGGTATCATCATCACGGAAAGCTGTCAACCACCCGGCGGGCGAAGCGGTTAGGTCCGGATGGGGGACAGTTAGGTGTTCTTGCAGGCTTAGGGGATTAAGCTGATGCGGTGGGCCTTTTCTCTAACACCACGAATATGCGATAACCGAGCAGCGGCATCAAGAAGGAAACCCAGTCATCAACCTTTACGAGGTGTTTGAACAGCCAGTGGGGTACGAAGGCATATTGTTTGAAACCGGCAGCAGCCTGAAAGTCAAAAAAGCTGAAGATTTGCCTGTGGATTATATCCAAATCCGGCTGTAAGGAGTCCCAACGGCTCAGGTCGCGCTTGAATACAAGATTGGCAAGAGCGGAATTACCCTGCCAGGGGTCAGCTTTTTTCCCTGTCTTGTCGATGCAGACGTGATACTCTTTGAAATTGATATCCTCATGATGCAGCAGCTTGTAACCAAAATAGGAGCCCGGCGTTATGTACGGCTCGATAAGAAATAGTCGACCACCAGGTTTCAACACTCTGGCGGCTTCTCTCAAAAACGCATGAGGCTGAGCAACATGATGCAGCAGGTCCAGCGAAATTATCCCTGCAAGGGTATCTTGTTCGAAGGGCAGGTCCATACAATCAACCACCTGGTCAATCCAAGGCAGTTTAAAGACATCCGATAGAATAACCTCAGGCAAGAAATCTTTAAGCAGGCCCGAGCCGCTGCCTACTTCGAGCAGCGGACCGTCGACGAGGAATTTTTGGATTTTCTTCACCCAGCGTTCATATACGAGGCGGATCTGCGGCTTTTGGGCCCAGACTTGTCTGCGTGTATAGTATTCATCAAATTGGTGCTGGTCTGAAACTTCCATTGTGTATCCAGTCGAATTCGCCGGGCGAAATTTGGTCCATGATATAATTAGTAAAGGATGACGTCAATTTATACTGAAAATAATATTGCGGAACAAGGGCGGGAAGTATTTTGAGATGGTGCATTCTTGTTGTTTGGCCAGTGTTGCGTGTTGTTAGTGCCACGGCTTAGGAGCGGTCTGAGCAGCAAGTGATTTTACCAGTTCTGCAGAAGATTATGGACAAGTAAGTCAAAAATCGGTATAGTCTGGAGCCGACTTGAATTTGCAACACAAGCATATTAAGAAGCTTGTGCTTTTGATTTGACGAACGCACTAAAATATGTGCAATAACGATGCGAGCAACTGACAAAAAGAAGATTGAGGAAATTGCGGTAAGTCGTGACATTGACCTGGGCTTGGTTGAGTCTCAGCGGCGGAAGAATCCGGGGTATTACCGGGAGATTGACCGGGCTTGCACGTTTATCGTGCCTGAAGGAGTACGGGTACTGGAGTTAGGCTGTGCGACGGGGCGGCTGTTGGCTGCGACCCGTCCTTGCTATGGTTTGGGTATCGACATTGATGGGGACAAGATTGCGGCCGCCCAGCAAATCCATACCGGTCAGAGGAATCTGGAGTTTCGGGTCGGGGACGTTGAAGAGACGGACTTTTCCGGTATGGAGCCTTTTGACTATATCATTATCTCGGACCTTCTGTCTGTTTTACGTGATGTTCAGAAGACACTGGCAGGGCTTCATTCGGTGTGCGCGCCGCATACCCGGCTGATTATTACGTATCATTCAAATGTCTGGCGGCCAGTGCTGGCCTTGGCGACGCTGCTTGGGAGGCGCTCGCCGGACCCATCCTATAACTGGCTTTCGACGCATGATATAGAGAACCTGTTGACCCTTTCCGGTTTTGAGGAGGTCACCCATTCCGGCCGGACACTGCTGCCGGTGCGAATACCGGGACTGAGCTGGATAATGAACCGCTTTCTGGCGAAGATGCCTATGTTTAACTGGTTTTGCCTGACGTGGGTGCTTGTGGCGCGGCCCTGCCCGGCGGTTGGCCCCGCTAAAGGAAAACGCGATGAGCCGACGGTCTCGGTTCTTGTGCCAACCCGCAACGAAAAAGGCAATATCGAGGCGGCTTTTACCCAGACGTCGAAGATGGGCAAATGGACGGAACTTGTCTTTGTAGACGGCAACTCCGACGACGGGACAGTTGAGGAGATTGAGAGGTGCATTGAACAATACAGTGCCCAGTGGCACCGGGCGCTGTTGCTGCGGCAGAGCGGCAATGGTAAAGGCCAGGCGGTCCGGCAGGGTTTTGCCGAGTGTCAGGGCGAGATTTTGATGATTCTGGACTCGGACCTGACGATGCCTCCGGAGGAACTGCCCAAGTATTACGAAGCGATTGTCTCGGGCAAGGGCGAGTTTATCAACGGCTGTCGTCTGGTCTATCCGATGGAAAAGAAGGCGATGCGTTTTTTGAACATGATTGCCAATCATTTTTTTGCCGGCTTGTTCACCTGGCTGCTGGGACAGAGGGTCAAGGACACCCTCTGCGGGACCAAAGTGCTGTGGCGGCGTGATTATGAGAAAATCTCGGCGAATCGTTCGTATTTCGGAGATTTTGACCCATTCGGAGATTTTGACCTTCTTTTTGGTGCATCTCGTCTTAACCACAAGATTGTTGATATGCCGATTCGCTATCGTGAGCGCAGCTACGGTGAAATCAAAATCAGCCGATGGCGGCACGGCTTGCTGCTTCTACGGATGAGCGTGGTGGCGTTCCGTAAACTGAAGCTGTCGTGAGCGGACAGCCGGCACCAGCATATTACCCCCAGGCAATATGATTTGGCTGAAGGTTTTCTCGTAGGTTTGCCAATTGTCGGGTTTGATTTTACAAATGGCCAAGCAATCGTTTTTGCGATAATATATTAGGCATAAGAACTTTTGATTGGCAGCGGTGCCTGGATCTACGCATGACAGCAGAGACAAGATGCGAGATATGCAATGGTGTTTAAGGTAGGTAAATGAGTGGTGAGCAAAGAGATTCGGCATCGGACGCGGTTAAAGCTAAGTCAGTTCGCCCGGCATTGATTGCTTCGGCGAAGACAGTTTCGGATTATTCGATATTTCTGAAGCATCTTTTGGTTGGTTTTGCAGCTGAGTCGGTTCCGACGGCTTTGATTTGCGCGACGGATTGTGGTATTGATTCTATTGTTCCTCCATCTGTTGAGGTTATCAAGCATCCCGCTTTCGAGATACCGTTGCTGTGGCGGCAAAACAGAAGGATTCTTTTAGAGCGACTTGAGAAGTTCAGGCCCACGATTCTGCACTGTTTGTGTGAGAACGAAGCGGCACTTGCCAGGCGATTATCCCACCAGTTGGCCCTGCCTTATGTATTGACAGTTAATTCGCTACAAAAGCAGTGGCAGCAGGTTTCCATTTCGTCGAAGCGTTGCTCAAGAATCATTGTTCCTGCGAAAAGTATTGCGGCTAATGTTATGAAAGTTTATCCGGGCTTTACCGACCGGGTTGAGGAGATAAGTATCGGCACGTTTGTCTCGGAGTCAAGCAACTGTTTCAGTGAGCCCGGCCGACTCGCAAGTTTGGTCACAACCCATCCTTTGGATAATGTCGAGGATTTTGAAAATTTGTTCAGGGCGGTAAAGCATCTGGCGATTGACAGGTATGAATTTATGCTGGTTATGATGGGGAACGGTGCCGGCGAGAGGCAGGTACGCAAGTTATTGACGAGCCTCGGTCTTCCACAGATTGTTACGATTGTTCCAAAATTAGAGCTTTGGCGGCCGCTTCTCGCTGCTGGTGACATTTTCGTCCGGGCTCGGCCGCACAGCACCTTTGACCCTTTATTGCTGGAAGCCATGAGCGTGGGGACCGCGGTTGCAGGTTGCGAAGGCGGGGTCGATGACCTGATTATCGCGGACAAGACTGCAGTCGTATTCGACCCGGAGGATGAACTTAGTATAAGGAGCAAGCTTCAACGGTTGTTCGACAGGCCGGAATTAGCACGTCAAATCGCTACGGGCGCACAGCAGTATCTGAGAGAAAATCACTCTGTCAGCAGTATGGTGTCCTCCATCCTAAAGACGTATCAGGATGCGCAGGGTGAGTGGTCTGCGGGCGGGGGTACATAGCAGACGGCGTTCTGCGAAAAGCTGAAAGCGTTTTTTCATTCTACCATAGAGTAAATGTTGAACCAGCGTCTCCGTCAAACTCCATTGGTTCATCGGCTCCGCCGGGGTCATATTGACCGTCAGCCCAGGTGAAACATTCTTCCATAGTTGTGTCGGGGTCGGAGCCGAAATGGTCTATCAAGCCGGCTTCGAGGAACCAGTAAGTCCAGGCGCCGTTGCTGTAAGCAGGCTCTTCGAGGCGGCATCCGTTCGGGTCGCAGGAGGTGGTGGCGTAGAGATAGGCGGCGTTTGGCATTGCCGCAAGCTCATCAAGCATCCCGCCGGCAAAGCAGGTGTCAAGAAATACAAATACCGGGCAGGGCGCCGACTGGAGAATGTTCGCCAGTTCGTGGTCCCAAAGGTCACCGTCTTCGCCGTACATACCCGAGTTTGAATCCCAAGCGCAGAGCCATGAGTTTCCAACGCCGTCGCCATCGCCATGGCCTGAGAAGACAAAGGCGAGGACATCGTCGGCTTCGGCATTATTGACCATATTCTGCAATGCAGTTTTTATGTTTGTCTCAGTGGCGAGCCCGTCGTATTGCGGGTAGTTGGCCGCGTGACTGTCACCATATACCCGGATGTGCTCGTAGCCAAGGCCGGCAAAATAGCTGTACCAGTCGTTGGCGTCTTCAGCGCCGAAGTTAACGTCGGGAATATCGTTGTAGTCGGAGATTCCGACGATTACAGCCGAATGTAAGGTTTTGTAGTCGGCGGTGGCCAGCCAGTTATCAGTGAATATGTCGAGGTCGAACATATCGATGGAATCATCCTGTGGTGTGCTTATATCGAAGGTCGTATTAAATTGTGAGTCTCCAGCCTCGGTTGACCAGGCGCCGCCTAATTGACCAAAGTCGAAAAAGTCAATGTCGCAGTCGCCGTCAAAGTCGCCGATGTATGTTGAGGAAAACTCGTGGGCGCCCATATCTACGGTGCTGACGCCGCCACAGTCGCCATCAGCGAATCTTGGCCGGCCGTCGAGGTCGAGTGGTGTTGGTTCGAGCGTGTCGCCGTCGTTGTCGAGGTCGGCAGTATCAGGAGGTACCAGGCTGTCGTCGCCGGCGTCCCTGCACGGCGAGGTGGACAGCAGTTGCACCTGGTCTGGAATGTCTGCCAAAAACGGGTCATAACCGATATTGCCGGTGCCGCCAAGACCGCCGGTCCAGCCCTGTATGCAGCTGTGCGAGACCACCGGGGCGGCGCCTGAAATCTGGGCTGACTCGCCCGAGCCGGTGCTGTCGATATTCTCCCAGAAGATGCAGTTGGAGAATGGGTTGCCTAAAAGGTGGCGTCCGCCGCCGCCAAGGTTTGCCGCGGAGTTGCCGGCAAACGTGCAGTTGGTGGCGTTGAAAGTTGCGTTGGAATCGGCGTAGAAACCTCCGCCGTCGCCGGTCGTTGCTGAATTACCTGTGAACACGCAGTTTGTTGCAATGAAAATTCCATTGGCGTCAACTGATACGCCGCCGCCGTTGCCGCTTGTGGCGGTATTTCCGAGGAACTGGCAGTTTACGGCGTTGAAAGTTACGTTGGGCTCTGCGAGGACACCGCCGCCATCGTAGTTGGCCTCGTTGTTCCAGATGATATTGTTGACCAGTTGAAGCTCCGCAGTTGAGCCGCCGGAATAAACACCACCGTAAACGCCGGCGCCATCTTGGGCAAGATTATTGGAAATAATATTATTGTTGATGATAAACGGCGGGGATAAGGATGAACCTTCGTAGTAAATTCCGCTGCCGTAATTGGCATCGTTGTCACTGATATTATTGTCCTTTATAACGATTTGCGAAGACGAATTGTTTCGGATGGCTATGCCGCCGCCGTAAACCGTTCCCGAAGTGCCAAGAGGTGCGCAGCCCGTTATGACATTATCCTTGATGACACACCGTCTAGGTCCGGCGCCACTGTGGCCCGAATATATGCCGGCGCCGGAGCCCCTTCTCACGAAATTATTAATGATCCAATTATTTTGGATTGTGCAGCTGCTCTCGAACAAGGCAATGCCGCCCCCGAATCCGTCTTTGGTTGAACTGCCGGCTATATTGTCGATGGCCTCGTTGTTGAAGACAATAATGTTGGGTGCAATAGACAGTGGGGGTGAGTTGGCACATAAGATACCTCCCCCGTAGTAGTGGTCTAAGGCATTTGCATTGCCGCCCGTAATTTTGAAGCCGTCAATCGTGACGTTGTCGACACCAGTGATAGTGACGACGTGGTAGCTGTTCTCACCTCGCGATGGGTGATTCGGCTCACCGACGTCGTTGCCGTCGAGGTCTCCGGTGAGAATCGCCTTATAGGCATTTGGGTCTCTATCTTCCCACGTGCCGCCGCCGGAGGGAAAGCCACCGTAGATGGTCAGTCCATCGGAAAGTTTGAACGTGGCCTCTCGGTCGCCGCTACCGGGTGCGTTGCTCGTATTTACATCGGGCTTGTAGCTTCCGGTCGCCACCCAGATGTCCTTGCCGCTTGCATTTGCGTCCGCCAGCGCGTCCTGGAGATATCTGTAGGCGTCGGTCCAGTTGTTACCGTCATTGTTACCCGGCGCATCGTCATCAACATATACCAAAAAAGTTGTGTTGCACAGCCAGTTAATGGTTCTGCTCAAATTATTCGTGCCGTCGTCGGCATATATGGTGTTGCCTCCTGAAGCATCAGAATCCTTAACGGTCACGTTATTAATGGAAGGATTGTTGGTATCTGTGGTATGGTCGTTCAAGAGCCATTGTATCCCATCTGTTGAAGATTGCAGTTTTATCCTGTTCGAACTATCAAAGCCGTCGAGTGTTACTGTTGCGCAGGGGTCGACGTCGACCACTGAATTTTTGCGGACATACCAGTTAATGTCACCAGTTGCCCCGCCAAGCTGCAATATCAGGCTGCCGTCGATATCCACGTCGGTAGTGCCACCTTCGCCCGTATAAATATCCAAGCCGCCGGTAGTTGCCTGCAGCGTGCCAGTGGAAGTTACAGTAAGCTTACCATCAACTTTTAAGTCAGGACCTGTTAGGCTGCGCGTCCCCGAGGAGACGATGAGGTCGTCGAAGGGGTCGGAGCCGGGGCCGAAGGTCCCCGAGCCGTCGAGGGTGACCGGGGCGCCGTCATGATTGAATGTGCCGTTGTTGACCCAGGCAGCTGTGACCTTGATAGGATTTCCGCCGGTGCTGAAGGTGTCTGTGACTTTCTCAATCACGAAATCACCGGAAAGCTCCATAAAGCCGCCGAGTGTGACGGTTAGGTCCACGTCACCGTCGATTCTGAGGTGGTGAAAGGTACTGTACCCTGTGAAAATTGTCTGTGAGCCTGAGCCGTCGAAGGTGACGGTTGCGCTGTCGGGATTGAAGGTATCGTTGTTTGTCCAGTCGCCGGCTACGGATATGTCGTGGCCATTAGCATCCAGTACGCCTGAATTGATAGTCAGGTCGCCGTCCACATCCAAATCGTTGCCCGATAGTGTCAGCCCGGAGCCGCTCAACTCAAGGTTGTAAAAGGCCCTGCCCGGTCCCGTTCCGCCTGAGTCGACTATTGATAGTCCCTCGAAGAACACAGTCCCGCCGTCGTGATTGAATGTTCCGTTGTTGACCCAGGCAGCTGCGACCTTGATAGGATTTCCGCCGGTGCTGAAGGTGTCTGTGACTTTCTCAATCACGAAATCACCGGAAAGCTCCATAAAGCCGCCGAGTGTGACGGTTAGGTCCACGTCACCGTCAATTCTCAGGTGGTGAAAGGTACTGTCCCCTGTGAAAATTGTCTGTGAGCCTGAGCCGTCGAAGGTGACGGTTGCGCTGCCGGGCGTGAATGTGTCATTGTTTGTCCAGTCGCCGGCTACGGAGAGGTCGTGGTCGTTGGCGTCCAGCACGCCTGAGTTGATAGTAAGGTTGCCTTTGACGGAGATATTGGTGCCGGCGGTTACCGCTGCACCGCCGGTTTTACCGATTGTCAGATTGTGGAAAGTAGGGCTTACTTCGCCCGCAATCTTTGCCCCGGAGCCGCCGGATAATTCCACAGTTCCGCCGCTCGGCGTAAAATCAGCCCCGGAGTCGACCGAAAACGACGCTGCTATCCTTATTGTTCCTCCTGTGATGTCCTCAGCACTTGCGCTGCTAAAAGTAAAATCGCCTTGGAGAACCAGCATATCACCCACGTCCAGTGCAAGCCGGCTGAACAGTCCTCCGCCAGAAAACTCAATGTCATTGGCGCAGGTGAACGTCACATCGGCATTGGAGAAATCGAGTGTGCCGCTATTTACCCAGGTTTTGTTGGAAGAACCGCAGCCGTCTGTTGTAATAAAGAGCCGGTCATTGACATTGGCCTTTTCCACTTCAAGGTCGTGGAACGTGGTGGCGGTTGTACCAGCTATGGTGGAGTTTGCTGGACCTGTAAATCTGACCGTCGACGTGCCGGGACTGAATGTGCCGCTGTTTGTCCAGTCGCCGGATACATTGAGTGTCTGTCCAAGACCACCGTTAAGCGTTCCCCCAGGCAAAACATTCATATCCAAACAGTATCCGGGAACATCAAGCAACGGGTCATACGGACTACCGGCAGGAATACACACATCGGCTGCGGAGTCGGGAATTCCTGAGGGCGACCAGTTGTTACCATCGCTCCAAACAGAGGATATGGAACCTACCCAACGTTTGTAGTGTACCCAAATCACGTGTCCGTCCTCATCAGGGTCCCCGTCAAAGTCGTAGTCTTCGCCGGCACCGGCTCCACTCCAATCTGTAAATTCAATTATAGAACCTGAAGCATTTGGCTGAACGTTGTACCGGTCGCTTCCGTTGGGACCGGGGCCGAAAGAGCATCCATCAAATGTCTCGGTCATAGAAATCCGAGTGACGTAGAGAAATTTACTTCCGGAAGAATCGATAAAGTTTCCAAAGGACACGTTATTGAAAGTTGCCGAACCGCTGCCGCCTATTTCAACCGGATTCGCATAGTTGATGTTCGCCCCGGGAACGTTAATATCTCCATTGAAAGTCAGACCATAGCCTGTCGTCGATGTTCCCGTGATGGTAGGCGTGGTGCCTGCGATGGTGAAAGCGCCGTCGACCGTGACAGTTGTGCCGTCTGTGATTTCCAAGCTGCCGCCGCTTTTGTCTATAGTCAGTCCATAAAAGGTCCCATTGCTGTTTATTGTCTGGTTGCTTGCGCCGTCAAGTATGACGGTTCCGCCGCTCGGCGAAAAATCAGCGCCGGAGTCGACCGAAAACGACCCTGCTATCTTTATCGTTCCCCCTGTGATGTCCTCGGAACTTGCACTGCTAAAAGAGAAATCGCCTTGAAGAACCAGCATATCGGCCACGTCCAGTCTAAGCCCGCTGGAAAGTCCTCCCCCGGAAAACTCAATATCATTGACGCAGGTAAATGTCACATCGGCATTTGATAAGTCGAGCGTCCCGCTATTTACTGAAGTTTTGTTGGAAGAACCGCAGCCGTCTGTCGTAATAAAGACCCGGTCATTGACATCGGCCTTTTCCAGCTTAAGGTAGTAGAATGTGGTGGCGTTTGTGCCGGCTATGGTGGAGTTTCCATCTCCTGTGAATCTGACTGTAGACGTGCCGGGACTGAACGTACCGTTGTTTGTCCAGTTGCCGCCGACGTAAAGATTGCTGGCGTTGGCGTCGAGAGTACCAGAGTTGATAGTTAGATTGCCTGCGATATTTACATCTTGCCCGTTCGTCCTGGATGAGCCTGTGGATTCAAAGGCGAAATCGCCGGCCAGGGTTTGGCCAAACAGCTCAAGTTCCACGCCCGCACCGGTGACTCTTACGTTGTTGAACGTCTTGTTCGGGTCGGTGCCGCCTGTAATGATTATCTGCGGACCCGGGCCGTCGAATGTCACTGTGCCGCCGTCGTGATTAAACGTGCCGTTGTTCGACCAGTCTCCGGCGACATTCACATCGTGTCCGCCGGTGCTGAATGTGCTTGTGGTTTTCTTAAAAACGAAATTACCCAAAAGCTGCACGAACCCCCCGATCGTCACGTTCGGCCCGCTAATGGTTATATTGTTGAACATGTTGTTTGGCTCGGCTCCGCCCGGGGTGATTATCTGTGGGCCAGAACCGTCAAAGTCCACCGTGCTTGAGCCTTCGGCGAACGAGCCCGAATTACTCCAGTTGCCCTCAAGTCTAATCAGAGAATCCCCTCCAACACCGGAGTTGGCATCGAGAATTCCGCCGTTGATGTTAATACCTCCTGTACCGATATTTACGTCATAACCGTTGGTAATAAAGATATCGCTCGAGTTGATGACCAGCGACGTAGCCACATAGTTGGCATCCAAAGAGGTTGTTTCGGCACCAGCGGTGGACACCATAACCAGCAAAAATAACGAGATTCCTACCCATGACTTCGGATTTGTTTCTTTCGCCATCCTTCATCCTCCTTCCTTCGGGCGGTTCGGCCCGACAGATAGATTAATCAGCTTTTTAGTGGGGGAAAGCCTGATTGGGTGTCGCCCTCTCACCACTCCTTTATCCGTTTTAGGATTGAACCATATTTTATACGGGTGACCTGCAAATGTCAAGAAATTAACAGGCGTTTTTTTTGCTGTGCGTTTGTTGCCAATTCTGGGCCGTGGAGACACACCGACATCGCTGTCGGGGCGAGGATGCATCCTTTAGCCTTGTGCAGCAAATCGTCTGCCCACAGCGGAAGTCTCGTTATGCTATTAATTCAGCAGGCCGTAGTCTTTTAGTGTTTGCCTGAGTGCGGCTTTTTTGCTTTCGTCCATAGGCGTCATCGGCAGGCGCAGCTCTTCTGAGGCCATGTTCAGCATTGACACAGCCGCCTTGATGGGTATGGGATTGGTGGCCAGGCTGAGCATATTCTTACTCAGGGCGAAGAGCTTTTTGTGCCACTTAAGGGCTGAGGTAAAATCACCTTCGAGGATTAGGTCGGTCATTGCCTTTACATCGGCAGGGACAATGTTTGCTACGACGCTGATGACGCCCTTGCCGCCAACCGCGGCAAGCGGCAGGGTAAGGGAGTCATCGCCTGAAATAATGGTTATGTCGCATCTTGTAGCTATTTCACTGGCCTGGTCGAGGCTGCCGGTCGCCTCTTTGATTGCGACGACATTTTCAATCTCAGCCAGCCGGGCGACGGTTTCGGGGTCGAGGCCTTTGCCGCCGCATCTGCCCGGTATGTTGTAAAGGACCATCGGCAGGTCAACCTCTTCGTCGATGGCTTTGAAGTGCTGGTAAAAGCCTTCCTGCGTGGGTTTGTTGTAATAGGGACAAACCTGCAGCGTGGCGTCTGCGCCGACCTTTTTTGAAAACGCGGTTAGTTCGATGGCCTCAGCTGTTGAATTTGAGCCGGCCCCGGCAATGACAGGGACCTGGCCGGCGACGGTCTTGACGACTCTTTCGATGACTTTTTTGTGCTCTTCGTGGCTTAGCGTGGGTGACTCGCCCGTTGTGCCGCAGGGAGCTATCGCATCTATGCCGTTTTCCAGTTGGAAGTCGATAAGCTCGTCGAGTGTTCGAAAATCAACTATGCCGTCGTTGAAAGGTGTAATAAGCGCCACCATTGCCCCTGTAAACATCTTAATCTCCTTATTTAGTGAATGGTATTTAGCAACTAATGACTAAATACTAACGACTAAATTTGTCTATCAACGCTGTCATTTCAGCGGTTGCCTGTTGTATTCCGACGAAGACCGCTCTTGCTATTATACTGTGGCCGATATTAAATTCGCAAAGGTCTTTAATTTGTGCTACCGGGCCGATATTGCGGTATGTTAGGCCGTGGCCCGCATGGACTGTCAAGTTATTTTCCATTGATAAGTCCCTTCCGGCGGTCAAATCTCTCAGTCTCCTTTGGATTGCCCTTTGACCTTTTGCGTTTGCGTACATACCGGTGTGCAGCTCGACAGCATCGCAGCCGGTCTGGGCCGAGGCTTCTATTTGTTCTTTGTCCGGTGCAATAAAGGTGCTGACCAATATCCCTTTCTTGTGCATTCTTCTGACAACCTGTGTAAGGCGTTTTTTTTGTTTGATGCAATCCAGGCCGCCTTCCGTGGTCAGCTCAGCTCTTTTTTCGGGGACCAGAGTTACCTGGTCGGGCACGATTCGTTCGGCGATTTTGACTATCGGCTCGGCCATGCACATTTCGAGATTCAGTTTGCAGGCGACGGTCTGTTTCAGGACCTCGACGTCGCGGTCGTTGATATGTCGGCGGTCCTGGCGAAGGTGGATGGTGATTCCGTTTGCGCCTGCGAGTTCGCACTGAGCGGCCGCCCAGACCGGGTCCGGCTCGTCAGTTCTCCGCGCCTGCCTTACGGTCGCGACATGGTCAATATTGACATTTAGCACAGCCATCGTGTTGCCCTTAAGCTTACATTTTGCATTATATATCAGCAGTTATTTACATCAAGAGAATAAGATTGTAAAATATTCCCAAGAAAGACAAGGAGAAATTTAGTATAGTCTACCCATGGAAAGGGGGTGTGGAAAGATGCCCAAGGCAATAAAGATAACAGCGGGGCAGGTTCAGGTCGATGCCGAATTAAATGATAACCCGACGGCAAAGGCGGTAGTGCAGGAACTTCCAATCAAGGGGGCAGCAAATCGCTGGGGCGGTGAGATATATTTTGCGATTCCGGTAACAGCTGAGCTCGAGGAGGACTCTCGCGAAGTTCTCGAGGCGGGCGAGCTGGGATACTGGCCTACCGGTAAGGCATTTTGCATCTTCTTTGGGCCAACTCCCGCATCGGAAGGCGATGAAATTAGAGCGGCCTCAGACGTAAATATTCTCGGAAAAATCAAAAGCGACATTTCTGGATTGTGGAACGTTCCTGATGGAGCGGACGTAATTATTGAAGCGGATTGACAATTTTTTGTTTGGAGGATTAGTAAAATGAAAAGCCATAATTTAGTTTTGCTTGTAGCAGTCCTGTTGGTTGCTGTGCTGGTTGGGCAGTCGTTTGTGAAGGGTGGCAGCGGTGACTGCCCGGCCCCTGCGAGTAAGCTGGGTGTGTTGTGGACAAGCGGCGATGCGGAGGTTGCACATAAGGTGTGCTTTATGTATACGCACAACGCGAAGAAGCAGAAGTGGTTCGATGAAGTTTTGCTGATAGTCTGGGGGCCTTCATCGCGTCTTTTGGCCGGGGACAAGGAGTTGGCGGCCAAAGTAAAGCAGATGATGGCCAATGGCGTCGTTGTCCAGGCACGCAAGGCATGTGCCGATTTGTACGGGGTTGCGGATGATTTGAGCGAGCTGGGTATTGAAGTTAAATATATGGGACAGCCGCTTTCGGAGATGCTTAAGACCGACTGGAAGGTGCTTACATTTTAAAAACGTTTATTTCTTGCCAAATGGAGGAGCAGAGGCTAAAATGGGGAAGAAGTGAACGAATGTTTTGAGAATACGTATTGATAAGCCGACATTGTTGTTTTGGAAGAATGTGTAAAAATGTTAGTTTTGAGGAAATGATATGGAAACACATGAAGGAATGGGACAACAGGGTCAAGACACCTGTGGCCCAACAGAGGCAAGTGGTGGTGATTGTTGTTCCTCCGGCTCCGGTGGTGGAAAAAGTTGGAAGACGGCGATATTTGTTCTTGTAGTGTTGGCGGCCGGTGCGGTTGGGGCACACTCGGTCCTGACGAATGGCAAGGCGGCCGGGCCATGTGGCATTGTCTGTTCGCCGGACAGGGTCGCTGCGAACAATCCGGCATGCACCGTCGAGAAAAAAGTGTGCACAAAAGAGGCGGCACCTGCGTCGGAAAACAAGACCTGCGAAAAGGTTAAGCAGTGCATAAAGGAAACTCAGTGCACGCAGAGTAAGCAGACGAGTAATTGTCCGCTGAGCAATCAGGACAAGCCCGTTTCGGGTTGCTGTCCCAAGACTGCGGCCAACGCAGGGAATGAATAGCGTAGTAGTGGATAAGAGAGGTTTTCGAAGCCGGTGGTTGCTGCTGCCGGCTTCTTTTTTAATTGGGGTGGTGACGCGGGGGGTAACTGGGATAGTGGCTGTAAATTAAGTAAAGATTGTTCCTAATTCGAATTCCATTGCGATGAGACATGCCTTTTGTCCGGCCAATCTATTTCTTGCTAAATGCTGTTTTTTCGGTTATATAGTTGTGTGCGGTGTATAGTGTAAAGGTGTGTCTATGAAGTTGAACTGGGCCAATCGGATTACAATTATTCGCATACTGCTGATAGTTCCCTTTGTAAGTTGCATGCTTAAGGCAAATGATGCTGCGCTGAGTGAGGCGCTGCGCGACATGATGCGGTATTTTTCGATTGCTGTCTTTTTGGTCATGGCCATTAGTGACGGGATTGACGGGTATCTGGCCCGCAGGAACGGAGAAACTACGAAGCTCGGCTCATTTCTTGACCCGATGGCTGACAAACTGCTTATGACGTGTGCATGCGTACTGCTGGCTATGCCTCGGGGTGGCGTGGCTGGTTTTCACCTGCCGCCGACGGTAGCGGTTTTGATAATCGGCAAAGACCTTTTTTTGTTAATCGGTTTTCTTATTATTTATTTTATCACTTTTCAGGTTCGTGTCGTTCCCGTGCTGATTGGCAAGATTGCAACAACTCTGCAGCTCTCGATGGTGGCGGGGATTCTGCTGGCACCCGATATTTCGCGTTTTTTACCCGGCTGGATATGGTTCCTGCGTATCGTCTGGTGGTCGGCAGCGGGAACGGCAATTTTGGCGACCCTTATTTACATTCGCAACGGAAGTCGTTATGTTGAAGAGTACGAGCAGGCAAATTCCTGACTATTGCGAGATATGGAAATATGACGGTGGGGTTTAGCGAAATACCGGAGGTTCTCGAAGAGCTTAGGCAGGGCAGGATGATTGTCCTTGTTGATGCTCAGGACCGTGAGAACGAGGGAGATTTGGTCTGCGCGGCGGAGAAGGTAACGCCGGAGGTAATCAACTTTATGGCCAAGTACGGTCGCGGTCTTATTTGTCTTCCGTTGACGGCTGAGAAGTGCGATTCGCTTGGTCTGTATCCGCAGACGGTCGAGAACACGGCCCGGTTTGAGACGGCGTTCACGGTCAGTATAGACGCGGCTGAGGGGATAAGTACGGGTATCAGCGCCGCCGACAGGGCTCGGACGGTCCAGGCTGCAATTGCCGAGGGCTCAAAAGCCGGTGACCTTGTCCGGCCGGGGCATATATTTCCACTGCGAGCGCGTGATGGCGGAGTGCTAGTTCGGGCCGGACAGACCGAAGGGGCGGTTGATTTGGCGCGGTTGGGCGGATTAAAGCCCGCGGGCGTGATATGTGAAATTATGAACGAAGACGGCTCGATGGCGCGTGTGCCCCAGTTGTTAAAATTCTGCGAGAAGCATAATCTTAAGATTGCTTCGATAACCAAGCTGATAGAATACCGCTTGCAGCGTGAGAGCCAGATAAAGCGCCTTGAGCACGTAACTTTACCCACCGACTATGGGGAATTTAAGCTGATTGCCTATGAGAGCATAACTTCTGCTGAGCCGCACCTGGCATTGTGCAAGGGTGGTGTTGGCGAGCTCGACGAGAGCGGCGAAGTTATCGAGCAGGGCGAGCCGGTATTGGTCAGGGTGCATTCGGAATGTATGACGGGGGATTTGTTTCATTCGCAGAGATGTGAATGCGGTTATCAGTTGATAGCTGCAATGGAGATGATGGAAAGAGCCGGCAAAGGCGCACTAATTTATCTCCGGCAGGAAGGCAGAGGCATCGGGCTTACCAACAAACTGCGGGCTTACAAGCTTCAGGAAGAGGGACTTGATACGGTTGAGGCCAATATTAAATTAGGCTTTGTGGCCGACAGGCGAGACTATGGGATCGGCGCTCAGATATGCCGTGATTTAGGGCTGCGTAAAATACGGATATTGACCAATAATCCGAAGAAGATAAGTCGGCTTGAGGTTTACGGGATAAAGATTGTTGAGCAGATAGCGCTGAAGGCCGAGCCGGGCAAGCACAATATTGATTATTTGCGGGCGAAAAAATACCGTTTTGGTCATATACTCGATGAGGATTTATAGTTCATGAAGGCCGTTGGCGCCGTATGGATATTGCTTGTTTTATTTCTCACAGTGGCCGGCTGTGAATCCCCACAAACGACTGCTGACTCGGCGCTGCGGACTGACAGCGCCTCACAGGAGGTTTCTGTTTATGCTGGTTATACGCCGGTGAAGTTCGATATCCTGCCGTTGACCGAATTGGTTGGTGGCAGCGAGAAGGTAAAGGCATCAGCAATAAAGGTCTATGTGGGCCTGCTCGATGGATTTGATTGTCAAATGAAATCACCGGCAGTGTTCAGGTTTGAGTTATACAAGAAGGTCGAGCGTTCGGCTGAGCCAAAGGGCAAGAGAATCACTATTTGGCCGGACATCGATTTGACTGAGCCGGGCGAAAATAACGCATACTGGCGGGATTTTCTGAGGGCTTACGAATTCATTTTGGATTTCGAACCCACAGGCAGGCCGAGCTATATATTGCAAGTGACTTGTTTGTGCCCGGAGGGCAAGCGGCTTTCGGCTGAGTTCGCACTCGAAGACGCAAAATGATTTGTTTTGGCTTCATGGGTCATCTTTATAATCCTGTGTTTAATAAACGTTTAATTACGTTTGGGCTGTTGTGAAACTGGTCCGTCTGGAAGACGCCGGAGGCGGACGAGATTGGGTTCGTGTTGGCCGGGTCTGCCAGATTGTTCATTTTCGTAATCCTTTGTTAAAGCTGAGTTTATGTTCATTTTTGCCTTTCGAAAATTGGTTTCGTTTTACATTTTTTGGTTCTTGGTTCGGAGTGCTTGATGGCGTTCTGTGAGGAGCGGGCCTTGCCCTCCGGTGTGCGGGGGCCTGTTGATTTTTTGGCGTTACGGCGGTTTGCAGTTATTTGTGCCTGTGTTGCCATGATAAGTTCCTTTCTTACTGTTAAATGGTAATTGGTTACTGGTTATCTGACATTGACGCGGACGTACGGAGGGTCCGCTCATTAGTAGAGGAGGGTGCGCAAATGCGGCGAAATTTCGCGGATTTTCGATTAGTCAGAATTTGTAAGTGTTTGTGTGATAAGGAGTAAAAATTTTTAAGAAAATTGGTGGCCGGGGTTAAACCTCCTGCGGATTTGATTGAAAATGAGCGGTTGCGGGTTGCGAGTTGCGAGTTAAAAGAAAGTGGGTCTCCTGCTGTTGGGTCAGGGCAGATTTTTTTCTGGGAATGGTGTGTTTGTAAAGGCTTGTGAATAAGGAGGTTATGCGTCTGGGGGGGGGGGGATGCACTACCCCTCCCTCGGCGAGAAAAGTGCTTGACATTTGGGCGGCTAATCGGGTAAATTAAAAGTCTAGGAGCATAGAGAAGGTGTGTATTATGCTTGCAGAAGAGCGAAACTTGCTGGGAGACAGTTGGGGGCGCCCCTGGCAAACAGGTCTTGAGGTGTTGGCAGAAGTGAGAAGGACGGTTATGAGCAGACGCCGGGGGTTTACATTAGTAGAGCTATTGGTAGTGATAGCGATTATAGCTCTGTTGATGTCGATACTGATGCCGGCGCTGGCGCGGGTGAGAGAACAAGCCAAAAATGCACTGTGCCAGTCGAACCTGAAGCAATGGGGCACGATTTGTGTGATGTATACGGGTGACAACGAGGGCTCTTTCCCATTAGGCTGGTGTAATGCATGTGCGGCGGACCACTACTGGTTTGAGGTTATGCGGACTTATTACGGTAATCAGGGCGATATTCGGTGCTGTCCGGTCGCCACGAAACCCGCATCGGAAGCGGGCGGGGCTTATGGTAACAACCTCGGTCCACGTTACGCCTGGGGGATATTTCCGGGCGAGGTCGGCGAGCCGTCATCTTGGTGGCCGGTTGTGATAGCGGGAGATTACGGCAGCTACGGGCTGCAGGGCTACTGCGCTAATCCGCTGCCGAATACGACACCTGATGTCAAGGAGGGGAATTTCTGGAGGACTATGACGGTCAGAGGTGCGGCGAATGTGCCTATGTTCTGCGGTGACCAGTGGCTTGCAGGTCGGCCGCATTATGAGAGTGAACCTCCTGAATACGAGGACCAGCCGTGGAATAGCGGCAGCGGGATGGTTCGTCTATGTCCCAACCGGCATCATGGTTATGTGAACCAGGTTTTCTTAGACTGCTCGGTTCAGCACGTAGGTCTTAAGCAGCTGTGGACACTGAAGTGGCATCGGAGGTTTATTACCGATGGTCCGTGGACGCTGGCCGGCCGCGTCACGAAGGTGGACTGGCCGGCCTGGATGAGGAATTTTAAGGATTACTGAACGGATTGGGTGTTCTGTTAAAAAATGGAGACGGGCACGAATTGTTAATGTAGTTATGCGAAGGTAGCTTGTGTGCGTTGCACGAGCGTTCGTGTCTGTTGGAAGTGTTGTTCTGGTGTGCAGCCAGAGAAAGTTTTAATGTTTTATTCCTGAAAGGAGGAGTGTCATGTCTGAAAAAGTTTTGTTTTTAGTGTCAATGGTTGTTGTGCTTGCTTTTAGCGGGTTGGTGCAGGCTGCGACGCCGCTCGACGTTAACAACTACAGCTTCGAGTTCGATTGTGACGGTTTCCAAATCCAGCGCGAAGTACCACCTGATTCCGGCTGTATAATGGGCTGGACCAACTCGGGCAACTGGTTCGGGGCGACCATGTGGTGTGGTAGTGACCTTTATGTAAGCGGGAAGTGTCAAAATGTTGGTGTCACTGACGGGGAAGTCGCCGCCTGGCTCCAAGGCAACGACATTTACGCTTACCAGGTTACTGAGCACGTGTTCGAGGCGGGCAAGCGTTACACAATTACCTTTGACGCACAGGGTTGGGGGGCCACCTTTACGCCTTCGTTGTTTTATCCTGAGGACCCTTGCTTTCCTGATGTAAACCATATTGAGGTTGGGAGCGAGGCGATGTTTATAGACAGCGAGGTTCCTATAGGGCCGAACATGTACGAACTTGACCTCGAAGTGGAAGTTACTTCGCTTCCCGATTACGACTACATCGGAAAGCAGATAGGCATCAAGTTTTTCAATGCTTTAGGCGGAGATTATGTCTTTTTCGACAATGTTCGGCTTAGCTGGGACTGGGCGACGACGGCCTGGGATGAGAATCCGGAGGACGGTAGCGATGAGGTAGACAAGGACGTGGTATTAGAGTGGCGTCCCGGGGTGTGGGCTGCGGACGTGAACGGTCATGAGGTATACTTCGGTACGAGCTTTGCTGAGGTCAACGATGCCGACAGCAGCGACACGGCGGGTGTGTATCGGGGTCCGGGTGATGTCGGCAGTTACGCAGACCCCTGTGATGCCAATCTGACTATATACACGTACGACCCGCCTGAGACTCTTGAGTTAGTGAAGACGTACTACTGGCGCATTGATGAGGTGAATGCGGCTTACAGCGGGACCGACCCGCCTGCCGGCCCGTGGAAAGGCGAGGTATGGAGCTTCGAGGTAGAAGGGCGAGCAAAAGAGCCTTACCCTGCGGATGAAGCGGCAGGAATCGGCGTTGATGTCGTACTTCACTGGACGCCGGGAAGGGATGCAGCCACACACAACGTTTACTTCGGGACGGATGAGACGGCCGTAAGTACCGCCACTACGTCGTCGGCGGAGTTTATGGTCAACCAGGGTCCGAACACGTTCGATACGGCGAACTATGATGCGAACGGCCTTGTATACGCCGGGGAATACTTCTGGCGGGTTGATGAGGTCGGTGCCGGTACGGTCAAGGGCCATACCTGGAGCTTTACGGTCGCTGAGTACAGCACTGTGGACGATTTTGACTCGTACGTCAATCAAACCGAGCTATGGAACGTGTGGGATGATTGGACAACCAACAGTAGCGGCGCGGCAATTTTCGTTGAGCAGGACGCGAACTTTACTCGCGACGGTAACTCGATGAGGTATGACTATGACACCACGACCAAAAAGGGAGCTGCGTGTCTCGGTTCGATAGCCTCAACCGATACGACTCGTCTGGGAATCGGGTCGGACTGGACCCTCGGCGACGCGAGGGCACTGGTGATTTACTTCCTCGGTGATGCGGATAACAGCCCTAACTTTGCTCACCAGTTGTGGGTGCAGTTGGAAGATACAAGCAGCAATTCCGGGGTGGCGCTGTATGACGACCTGAATGACCTGGCGCTGCCATCGTGGACTGAGTGGAACATAGACCTTGGCATCTTCGATGCGTGCGGCGTGAGCTTAGCGAATGTGGACAAAATCCACATCGGCTTCGGCGGTGAGACTGCAGGAGGAGATTGCAGCACCAAAACCGGCGGCACAGGTACGGTATGGTTCGACGACATTGCGGTTCATCCTCGCAGATGCGTTCCATCTTACAGCAAGGGCAAGGGCGACTTTGAAGACGACTGCTTTATTGACACGCTGGACCTCAAGGCATTGTCGCGTGACTGGCTTGTGAGCGGTGGTCTGGTTTCAGCCTCGGCGCCGACGACTCCACCGAAGCTGTGGTTTAAGTTCGACGAGGGTGCGGGCAGTACTACCGAGAACAGCGGCAGCCTGGGCAGCAGCCGTAACGGTAATCTGATTGACATGTTCGACCCGTGGGTTACTCCGGGAGCACCCTCTCCGGATGCCTGCGACCCGAACGCCAGCCTGGCATTTGACGGAACGAACGACTATGTGAACTCGCCGAACATGGGTATTGTGACGAATGAGCTGACGATATCGGCGTGGTTAAAACGCACGGCTGACGAATTCATCTTCGCCGGTGTACTAATTGTTCCCGGCGCGAACGACTTTAACGCGATGACGGGGATGCAGTTTGGGAGCACGCCAGACTGGAAGTCGACCAACACGATCAATTACGTGTGGGAGTCGATGGAGGAGACCTGGGGCTGGGAAAGCGATTTGCTGGTACCCTTGTCACAGTGGACGTTTGCGGCGGTTGTGGTCGAGCCGACGAAGGCAATCATGTGGATGCACGACGGCACCGAGATGTCATCGGCAACAAATATCCTGGACCACGGCGTCGTTACATTTAGCCGTGAGACCCATATAGGTTTAAATCCGAAGAGAAACAACAAGGGCGCCTTCGTGAGATTCTACGAGGGCGGGCTGGACGATGTGCGTCTTTATGACTATGCGCTGTCGCAAGGTGAGGTTCTGTATCTTGTCGACCACGGAGGCTCTTTCTACCAGCCGCTTGAAGACTGGCGGGCGGATGCCGACAAGGACGACACGGTCAATTTTGTAGACCATGCATATATGGCAGAGAACTGGCTGACTGAGATACTGTGGCCTGAGCCGTAATCGGCGTTAATATAGGACCAAGTGACTTTGCACCTACGTCGGGGTCTATGCTGAGAAGTTCGGCATAGGCCCCGGTTGTTTGTTTGTCTTCTTTTACAGCGAAGGTACGGCGGGAGAGATACCGTATTATATTTTGCGCATAGTTAAATTAGATTGACCGAAAGGGGTGAATTTGCGATTATACGCGGGAGTTTAGGTGCATTTTTTGGGTATTTTTGACAGGAACCTTTTGGGCTGAGGTTGGTCTAATAGAGAGGAAAGCCGTGCAGCCGGAAACGGCAAATATCAGCGTTGACGATTCGGATTTGGTCGAGCAGTGCCGGCAGGGCGATTCTGAGGCGACCGAGAGGCTGATACTGAAGTATCAGAATCGCATATATAACGCCGTATTGAAAATATGTGCAAACACCGATGATGCTGCGGAACTTACGCAGGACACGTTTGTCAAAATAATAGAGAACATTGACAAGTTCGAGAGCAGGAGCAGCTTTTATACGTGGGCGTTCAGGATAGCGGTTAATTTGACATTAAATTACTGTCAGAGAAAAGCGAAACTGCGGATCAGGAGCCTGGATGCCGAAGAAGACGAGCATGACGACCAGACGAAGCAGGTTTTAAAGAGGTATTTGACCGATGACGCATCTCCGGACCCGGCTGCGGTGGCCCAGAACAAGGAGTTGTGCGAAACAGTTGTAAAAGCGCTCGGGAAATTAGACGATGAGCAAAGGGCAGTAGTTGTGTTGAGGGACATTGAAGGTATGAATTACTCTCAGATTGCAGAGGTACTTGAGGTTGAGCTGGGCACGGTTAAAAGCAGACTGAGCCGAGCCAGAGGCGCGCTGAGAGAGATTATGGAGGCCATTTTGCGATGAAAGAAAATATGGATATAGACGAATTACTGAATGGCTTCATTGATGGAGAACTGACGGAGCGGCAGCATACTGAGGCTCAGCGGCTTATTGCACATGATGCGGGAGCTGCTCAGCGGCTGCTGGAGCTTCAGAGCTGCAGGATTCTGGTCAGTTCCCTGCCTTGTGCGGAGGCACCGGCCGGGATGGTCGGGCGGATAAAAGCTTCGCTGGAAAGAAGCGCGCCTATAGTACAGCCGCCGGTGCGCATCGAGCAGGTGGGGGCGAGGCATTTGCTTGTTCGCAAAGTTGCCGCTGCTGCTGCTATGGTTGGATTGGTAGGTGTTTTAGCGGCGGTTGTTTACACGATTGTTGCCCCTGAGAGCGGTACAAAAAGACCGGTTGCTGTTGAGGGTTGGGAGCAGCCGGCGAGGAAGGTTGAGGCGGTAAAACCAGGGCCTACGATGGTGGCAGTCACTGAAAAACCAATTATTAGATTCAGCATGGCTGAGATGGAATTTAGCGGCAGTCTTGAGTTGAAGACAAGGGAACTGGTGACCGTTGAGGCGTCTATTAACAGGGCCATTGAAGACAATCAGCTTTTGGAAAAAGTAACTCCCGAAAGGCAGCGTAACAAAAGAGTATATGCCCTAAGTTGCAGCAGGGAAGCTCTGGGTATGCTGTTGGCCGATTTGGATAATATCTGGAAGAGATTTGATTCGGCAACGTTATTTGTTGAGACTGACGAGCTCGGCGAACAGATAGTAGTTGACGCGGTTGCAGCTGAGCAGGTTGTCGAAATTGTTAAGCAGGACTCTCTTGAAGAGCGCATTGAGCTGGCAAGGGATTTTGCCGTGTTAAATAAGATGGCCGAGCTGTCGCCGGGCAGGGAGGTGTTTGCCGCAATCGATGATGCAAAACCGGATTTGATAGCCATACCGAAGCCGGTCTTGACTTCAAGCGAGAAGGCGATTAAGGAGCGGCCCATGCAGCCGGAGGATGACCAGAGGGTACATCTGACTATTGTGGTTGTGGGTAGCCAGTAAGAGCTTTCTATCTTACGTCGAGAATTTGATTTTTGAAGTATTCAGGACCGCTGTTCATTTGTAATTGCCCCAACTTGTCCCCCAACGAAGTAGATTCGCTACGCTGATTTTTTTTCGCCTTTTGTGCCGGGTTTAGCTTTTTTGTCGGTTTTTTTATCTTTGGCTTCGGTCTTAGGCTCTTTCTTCTTACTTTTGGTGTCGGCGGAGTCCTTTTCTTTTTTCTCGGCCTTTTTGTAGCTTTCACTTCTGTAATCGGTCTCGTAGAATCCAGAGCCTTTGAAGATTACGCCGGCGCCGGCGCCGATAAGGCGTTTGAGCTGTCTTTTGCCGCATTTGGGACATATCCGCAGCGTCCTGGCCGTTATGGACTGAAACTGCTCAAACTCGTATCCACACTTTTCACATATATATTCGTAAGTCGGCATAATGATTACTCTGCATCCTGCGGCAGGGTCTCGTCACTTGTTGCTTGCTGTACATTCGCCTCGTCTTGTTCTTGTTGCTGGACTTGTTGTTCTGATGGCAGCTTATTGACGATTACTTTGCTTGGTCGAATGACCCGGGTGTTCAGTTTGTACCCTTTTTGGAACTCCTCGAGCACAACGTTGTCTTTGGTGTCCGGCTCGGCCTTCTGCATCATTGCCTCATGTACCGCCGGGTCGAACTTCTCACCGAGCGCCTTTATCACCTCCACACCATGCGATTTTAAGATATCGAGCATCTGGTCATAGATAATTTGCACACCCTTGACAAAAGCGTCGACATTTTCAGCCGAGTCGGCGTTTTGAAGTGTATGCTCAAAATTATCCAGTGCCGGCAACAGCGTCTTTATTATTTTTTCTTTTTCGTATGCAATGGTGTCGGCGATTTGCTTTGGGACCCGTTTTTGAAAATTTGCATAGTCGGCGCTGAGACGCTGCAACTTTTCGAAGAGCTCATCTTTCTGGCTTTGCAAGTCACGCATTTGGCCGCCGAGTTCTTCCGAGTCCTTTTCCTTCTGTTTAATCTGTTTTGGTTTTTCTTTTCTTTTTGCTGTCATTTGTTGTTACCGAAATGCTTTTTAAGTTTTTCAAAAAAGGTCTTTGATTTGGGGGAGACGGTCTTGTTTTCGGTCCTGGCGAATTCTCTCAGGAACTCTTGTTGCTGTGTGTTCAGTTTTGTTGGTGTTTCGACGGTGATTTGTACAAGCTCGTCACCGGTGCGCCTTGTTCTTATGTCGGGCAAGCCCTGACCCTTAATTCTAAAGATGCTTCCGTATTGAGACCCGGGCGGGATTTTGAGCTGTTTTGGACCGTCGAGACTTGGCACATCGATTGTCGCTCCGAGAGCAGCCTGTGTGAAGCTTATTGGTACAACGGCGATTAGGTCGTTGCCGTCACGATGCAGGAACTCATGCGGTTTTATTCTGACGTAGCAATACAAATCTCCTCTGGGCCCTCTGGCTCGTCCCGGTTCTCCTTCATTCGCGACCCTTATACCCTGTCCCTCATGGACACCGGCTGGAATTTTGATATTGACAATTCTCTTTTTGGGGGTCCTGCCGGCGCCTTTACATTTTTTACAGGGGTTTGTGATAACCTGTCCTGCGCCTCTGCATTGGGGACACGTTGAAACCATTTGGAAGAAGCCGCCGCCCCTGGCAACCTGGCCGTTTCCACCGCAGGTTGGGCATCGGCCCGGCGAGCTGCCTCTTGCAGAGCCACTGCCGCTGCATTCGGCGCAGAGGTCCTGACGGGTAAATTCAATTGTTTTCTCGGTGCCTCCGGCGATATCGTTTAGTGTCAATTCGACGGATGTTTCCAGGTCATAGCCGCGCGTGGGCCCGGCTCGCCGTGTCCTTCTGCTTCGCCCACCGAAAAGATCCCCGAAGAAGTCATCGAAGCCGGGGATATCTTCAAATATACTGCCGATATCCTGCCATCGCATGTGAGCGTAGTCGCGCATGCCCATTCCGCGGAGGCCCTCGTGCCCGAACTTGTCATAGCGCTGTCGCTTCTCAGGGTCGCTGAGGACTTCGTAGGCCTCAGCGCACTCTTTGAACTTGGTCTCTGCCTCTTTATCGTTGGGGTTTTTGTCGGGATGATATTTCATCGCCATGCGGCGATACGCGCGTTTAATCTCATCAGCAGAGGCGTTTTTGCCAACGCCTAAAACTTCATAATAATCCCGTTTGGCCATTGTATCGTATCTCGTCGTTCGTGACACTGGTCCGAAGTCACGGGCCACGACGTTTTATCTTACCGAACCAGGTATGGGCTCTTCGTCTTTGTCCTTATCTTTTAAATCGGTCACCAGGACGTTAGTAGTTAACATCAATCCTGCGACAGAGGCGGCACTTTGCAGGGCGGTTCTGGCAACTTTTGCAGGGTCAGTGATTCCGGCCTTGAACATATCAGCGAACTTGCCCGTATTGGCGTCATAGCCGATATTCTCGTCTTTCACCAATTTTTCAAGCAGTTTGGCAACAACCACGTCTCCTTGGTCGCCGGAGTTGTCGACTATCTGTTTTGTCGGCGCTTCAAGGGCTTTTCTTACAATGTCGAAACCGATTTTCTCGTTGCCCTTGGCCTTTGCTCTGGCTTTTTCCACCTGACTTATCGCGCGAAGGAACACGATGCCGCCTCCCGCCACGACGCCCTCTTCGGTGGCGGCCCTTGTTGCGTGAAGCGCATTTTGAAGCAGGTCCTTTCTTTCCTTCATTTCCGTCTCGGTTGCGGCCCCGGCTTTTATAACGGCCACGCCGCCGGTGAGTTTCGCCAGGCGTTCCTGCAGTTTCTCGCTGTCGTAGTCACTGGTTGTCTTGTCGATTTGGCTGCGGATCTGCTCGCAGCGGGCCTTAATGTCTTTGGCTTTACCTGCCCCTTCGATTATTGTGGTCGTATCCTTGTCTACAACGATTTTTTTGGCCTGGCCCAGTTGTGAAAGCTCGATGCTTTCGAGCTTGATACCCAAATCTTCCGTAATCACCTGGCCTCCCGTCAGAACGGCGATATCGGCCAACATCGCCTTCCTGCGGTCGCCAAAGCCGGGGGCCTTGACAGCACAGATTTTTAATACGCCCTGCAGACGGTTAATAACCAGTGCAGCCAATGCTTCGCCCTCAATGTCTTCTGCGATGACCAAAAGCGGCCTGGCAACCTGTGCGGTTTTTTCCAGCAGGGGTATAATCTCTCGGATATTGGAAATTTTCTTTTCGTGCAGGAGGATGTAAGCGTCTTCAAGAACCGCTTCGAGCGTTTCGGCGCTGGTCATAAAGTACGGTGATATGTAGCCGCGGTCGAACTGCATGCCCTCGACGACGGTCAGCTCGTTTTCCATACCTTTGCCTTCTTCTATTTCAATGACGCCTTCTTCGCCGACCTTGTCAATCGCGTCGGCCAGGATTTCCCCGACCTGCTTGTCGTTGTTCGCGCTGATTGCCGCCACTTTTGCAATATCGCTGTGGCCTTTGACGCCGACACTGACCGATTCAATGAACTTAGTGACAACTTCGGTGGCCTTGTTGATTCCTCGCTGGATGGCCATCGGATTTGCATCGGCGATTACGTATTTCAGGCCTTCGGTGAAGATCGCCTCTGCAAGAACGGTCGAGGTTGTTGTTCCGTCGCCGACGGCATCGGAGGTTTTGCTGGCGACCTCGTTGACCATCTTTGCGCCCATGTTCTTAAATGGTTCGGGCAGCTCTATTTCCTTGCTGACCGAAACACCGTCCTTTGTTACTTTCGGCGAGCCCCAGCTCTTATGGAGGATGACGTTCTTGCCGGTCGGGCCCAGCGTGACCTTGACCGCTGCGGCCAACTGAGATAGTCCGTCCTTGAGCTCTGTCCGTGCCATATTGTCAAACATTAATTGCTTAGCCATTTTTTATTACCTCTTTTACCTGTAAATTGTTAATTTCAAATTAGTAATCCGTAAACTACTAACTGCGAACTTTATTTACTTTTCAACGATTCCAAGGATGTCACTTTCTTTGAGAATTACGTATTTCTCTCCGTCGATTTCGATATCATTTCCAATATATTTGGGATAAAGGACCTTGTCGTTTTTCTTCAAGGTCATTTCACTTCGTTTGCCGTTGTCGAGTATTTTACCGGGCCCGACGGCTATGATTTTGCCAATCTGGGGTTTTTCTTTTGCGGTGTCGGGCAGGATGATTCCGCCGGATGTTTTTTCCTCGGCTTCTGACTGCTTTATTATGACTCTTTCATCCAAAGGTCTGAGCTTCATAACTTACTCCTTATTAATCCTGGTTCACTTTTGGTCTTTGGTCTACTTTTGGTTTTCAGAATGAAACAGCTCCGATGGCAGTATATCCGGTTCTTCCAGTCCCGGTCCAAAACGGTACACTTCAAGGTTCTCGCCACCGGTTTTCTCAAAGAATATGACGGCGATAGGGTGCATCCCTTTGGCGATCGCTATTATCCCGGATTTTTCAATAGTTCCGTGCAGACCGTCGTTGTCAACTACACACTCATCGCCGATATATAATTTGCTGCCGTCGTCTGACTCAAGATTAAATGTATACACTCCGGGCCGAGGTACTTTAAGATAGCCGCGAAAGCGGAAACCGAATTTCTCGTCTCGCTGCCGCAGGTCTATATCGAAGGTCGCAGCCGTGCCGGTTGCTTTGGGTTCAAGGCTGTCGAAGTCAGGCAGTTTGTCCCATTCGCCCTCGTAGTACTCGTAGCGCAGCCCCTGGGCCGGCGCCTCAAGGTCCTCGGGTGGTCGCGGTGTGACCTTTTTGAGCGTGCGTTTTGTCACGCCGGTGATAGGTTTGGTGTTGCGGAAAAGACCCGCCGAGATGGTCGCCGAATTTTTCAGGCGTATAGGCCGCTTGTACACTGGCGAATCAGATTGCGGCTCACTGCCATCGAGAGTGTAACGAATTTGGGTATTCTCGATATCACCTTCGATAGTAACCTGAGTTTTATCAATGAAGATGTCGGCATCGGCGACTATTTCAGGCGCTTCGATGACAATTGGCATGCCTTTTATATCCAGCGCCACGACCGAGACCATTGGGTCAGGCGCCTGTGAGGGTACGTCGATAATAATGTCATTACCTTTGCGGGTTGTCCGCAGTGAGGAGTACTCGCCTCGAACCAGCAAAAAGGCCTTTAAGAGTTTGTTGTCGAGCCCGGTTAGTTTGAGCTTTCCATCGGTCGGCCAATCGAAGACATGCAGGTAAAGCCGCGTGTTGTCGTTTGACAGTTGTTTGCTTGTGCAGCGTCCCCAATTGAGCTTGCGGAAGGGACTGGGGCCTGTGCCGTAGATGCTCTGGCCGTTTACATTGAGCCAGTCGCCCATTTCGCGCAGCCTGTCCACACTTGGTTCGGGAATCAGGCCTTCAGCGGTGGGGCCAACGTTAAGCAGATAGTTACCGCCTTTGCTGACGATGTCCACCAAATTGTGCAGAAGCTCCTTTGAGGACTTCCAGTTGTGGTCATTTTTCTTAAAGCCCCAGGTGTCATTTATAGTCATGCAGGTTTCCCAGTCCACGCCGGGCAGACCCGTCGGCGGTATTTCCTGCTCCGGAGTGCCGTAGTCACCGCCGAAATAACCTTCTTCTGTCATGCCCCCCATACCCTGGCGACCCTTGCCGACGCGGTTGTTTATGATAATATCCGACTGAAGAGCTCGAACATAATAATACGTGTCGGTGCCGAAGCTCTCGTTCCACTCAGGAATCCAGTCACCATCGAACCACAGTATCCCGAGCGGGCCGTAATTGGTCACCAGCTCTCTAAGCTGCGGCTTCATGTAGTTCTCGACGTAACGAGCAAAATTGGGATTTCTCTTTGTAGCCGTGTTGTAGGTCGGCCAGTGCGGCCCCTGGGCGTCGGGGTGATGCCAGTCCATTATTGAATGGTAGAAACAAAATCTGATGCCCTGCTTTTTACAGGCTTCGGCAAGCTCGGCGAGTATGTCTCGCTTAAATGGAGCAGCGTCCATTATGTCATAGTTGCTAACTTTCGAATCCCACAGGCAGAAGCCATCGTGGTGTTTCGAGGTAATGACGATGTACTTCATTCCCGCGTTTTTGGCGATTCGCACCCACTGGTCAGCATTAAATTTTACGGGATTGAATTGCTTGGCAAGCTGTTCGTACTCTGCAACAGGGATATGGGCATTATTCATAATCCACTCGCCGATACCGCCAATTTCTTTGTCTTTCCATTCACCCGCGGGAACGGCATAAAGTCCCCAGTGGATAAACATCCCGAATCGCGCGTCGCGCCACCAGGACATCCGTTTGTCGTGCTGCTGTTTGGTTTCGATTTCAGGCGAAGTGCTTGTGAACTCAGCGCAGCCTGGAAGTACTAAGGGGCACAGCAGGCTGATTACAACCGCCATATTTATGAATATTCGCCAATGTCTTTTTGAGTCCATTTTGATTTAGCTCTACATCATGCCCATACCGCCGCCCATTCCCATACCCCCGCCCATACCCATACCGCCACCCATACCACCTGGTGGCATTCCGCCTGGTCCGCCGGGCATCTCTTCCTTTTCTTTGGGCTTTTCGGTGACAAGGCAGTCGGTAGTAAGCAGCAGTCCCGCCACACTCACGGCTGTCTCCAGAGCGATGCGTACCACCTTTGCCGGGTCAATCACCCCGCTGGCGAGCAGGTCTTCGTACTTGTCTGTGTCGGCGTTATAGCCGAAGCCGCCCTTACCTTCGAGGATTTTATTGACTACGAGGTTCGCCGTGGCACCTGCGTTATCCGCTATGTAGTAGCAAGGCATTGTAAGTGCCTTCGCGGCAATGTCAGCGCCGGTTCTCTCGTCACCAGAGAGCTTTAACTTTTTGACCGCGTCAATACAGCGAATAAGGGCCACGCCTCCGCCGGGAACAATCCCTTCTTCTATTGCTGCTCTGGTCGCATGTAGTGCATCCTCGATTCGAGCCTTTATTTGTTTCATTTCCGTCTCACTTGCGGCACCGACATTGATTTGAGCGACCCCGCCGGTCAGCTTCGCCAGGCGTTCCTGCAGTTTCTCGCGGTCATAATCGCTGGTTGTAATTTCTATTTCGCTCTGGATTTGTTTTATTCTGCCGCTGATGGCATCCTCACTGCCGGCTCCCTCGACAATGATGGTATTGTCGTTGTCAATCGTTACCTTTTTGGCCTGACCCAACTGCTTGACACTGATGTTTTCCATCTCGATGCCTAAATCCTTGAAAATGGGCTCGGCACCCGTCAGAATTGCTATATCCTGGAGCATGGCCTTCCTGCGGTCACCGTAGCCGGGGGCCTTTACGGCAGCAACCTGCAGAACGCCTTTTAGTTTGTTAACGACCAGCGTTGCCAGCGCCTCGCTCTCAACGTCTTCCGCGATAATCAGGAACGGCCTTTTGCTTTTTGCAACCTTCTCAAGCACTGGTATGAGTTTGGCCACGTTGCTTATCTTGTCCTCATACACCAGTATGTATGGCTTTTCAAGCTCACAGACCATGTTCTCCGGGTCCGTTACAAAATGAGGTGAAAGGTAGCCTCTATCAAACTGCATCCCCTCCACGAACTCGACGGTTGTTTCGAGACTCTTGCCTTCCTCGACGGTGATGACCCCGTCTTTGCCCACCTGCTGGAAGGCCTGGGCCATAATCTTTCCGACCTCGACATCGTTATTGGCTGAAATGGCGGCAATATTGATTATGTCGTCGGCCTTAGTTATATCGACGGGCTTTGCCAGTGAGGTGAGCTTGTCGGTTACCGCCTTAGCTGCTGCGTGCATGCCGCGGGCCAGTGCCATTGCGTCGGCCCCGGCCGCCAGGTTGCGATATGCCTCTTTGAACATGGCTTCGGCCAGCACCGTGGCGGTTGTGGTGCCATCGCCGGCCTGTTTTGAGGTTTTACTTGCTGCTTCTTTGACCAGTTTGGCCCCGAGGTTCTCACTTTTGTCTATGAGGTCGATTTCCTCGGCCACTGTCACGCCGTCTTTGGTTACGGTGGGTCCGCCCCAGCCTTTGTCGAGGATAGCGTTTCGTCCTCTGGGCCCAAGTGTCGACCTGACCGCTGTTGCCAGTTTCTCGGCACCTGCCAAAAGTGCGGCTCTCGCATCCGATTCAAATGCCAATTCTTTGACTGCCATAATTGCTTTTCTCCTTATCTAGCCGTTAAAAACAGTTCAATATCGTTAATACGTTGCCCAAATAATAACTATTTAGCAAAAAATATACCAGGTTAGGTTCTGTGACCAGCCCCGGCGCCAATTATTGGCTTTAACTGCTTTGGTGAAAAGTAGTTATGCTATGGAAAAATTGAGGCACTTGGTGAATCTAACGTATTTCCGGCCCGGGGAAACACACATTTTGGCACAGAAACAAGCCCGAACTCCGCCAACTTGGCAGGACCGGCTCCCGCGAAGCGCCGCAATCCCAAGATAATCAACAACAAATCGGGATTGGATGCATCTGTTAGCCAACCAATTGCAGACCGCCCCGTATTAAGTAATAGAGAGTTTTTACTAAAAAAGGAGGTGTGCTATGTACACCTTTGGAGTGAAAAAATGGATTCACCATATGTACATGCCCAGGAGGCACAATGTAGCTGTGCACATGGACCATCTTATCCATGGTGAGAGATTCTGGCCGATACTGTTGGCGGCAGGCTTTACGTTGTTTCTTCTTGTGCTGTTTATACTGCTCGGAATCTATGGTGACTGGAGCCCCACGGAAACGGATTTGCCTCCATTTCGACCGTACGGCTACTAACCGGCGTCTGGGGTCATGGTAATTTCAGAGCCTACCGTTTCGCCGACGGTGAGTGCTGGGTAAGGGATTTTTGGTTTTTAGAAACCATCGATATTATTTGAGGTGTTTTCCCTTGTTGCCTTTTGCCTCTTGTCTTTTTACCTTAATTTACTTTCAAAATTTTTCCTCTATCGCCCGATAAAATCCCTTTGTTCCTTCACTAATCCCTGAAATTGACCTTTCAAACTATGTCTTGCGAATATTTGCTTGAATTAAAACGCCCTTCGTGCTATAATACTACCAACATGGGGATGCAAAGATATGGGGGGTAAAATGCGAAGCACCATTAAAACATTTGTGATTCTGACGATCCTGGCCGTTCTCGTTCTGTCCGTATTAAGCCTGGCAAAATACTATAACGTTCGTCTGGGTATTGCATCTGGCGACAGCGGCAAATTGACGCTTACCGTGCCTGGGCTGACACACCAAAGTGCCTGTCTAAGCGCCCGTGCTTACCAGTTTGACATATACAATATTTGCCTGGTAAGCTTTTTGTTTTTAGTGACCTGCTGGCGAGCTTTACTGATAAGACACATAAGAAACTAACAGTTCCTGCTTACCCAGCGCTGGCAGTGCCAGCCGCTGACTCCTGCTTTCTTTTATATAAAGCCCCGCACCGCCACGCGGGGCTTTGCTTTTACCGCAAGAATCCAAAATAACCGGTTCCCGCCGGCCGATATCGAAGTCGCGTGGTCGTCGGCGGTTAAGCAAGCTTACGGCCGGATCGTAAGATGAACGGCCTACTGTGTTGCTTGCTGTCCGTAGGTGATTTACGTGTTTGTGTTGGCCTCGTTTGCGTTGCCGATATTGCGTTGTTTCCCGGAGTCTAACCCTGATTATGCGGTTTGTGGCGTCATCTTCAGCTTTTTTGCCCGATTCCAAGCCCTTCCTCTGCTTTAGATGCTAAAGTATTTGTCGAAAATCGCCGAAAACAGTGTATTAGAGTCTACGAAAAGGGCGGAAATACGTCAAAAACAGGCAAAAGCCGATTTAATTATTGGAGTTTAAACAATGGCTTGGAACATATTTGAAAGAATCATAAACGCGTTTAAGCCCTCTGAGCAGCGCGAACAGCCGTCTGAGGAGCCGCAGCCGTGGCTCGAAGAGGATTCTGTCGAGCAGCAGCCTTGCGAAGAGCCCAGTTCGGAATTTGAACAGATGGCTGGCGTGGCCCCGAAGCAGGAAGACTGGCAGGAATAGCAAGGTAAAGTAGCTTGCTATTACACATGGGGGACCGGCAGGCTCATCAGTGAGCTATCATCATAGTTTTGTCTTTGGTTCTTGGCGCTATGGTTTCAGTTGATTGTGCGCCCAAACCGCACAAGCTGCACTCACTTTCCCTGCACAGTGACCCTGCCGTCACGAACAAGGCTTCAGGAAGTACAATATAGCGTCATTTTTGCCTTTTTATTGTGACGTCCGGTGCTCGTAGGTAGGTAGGCTGTAGTTTTAACGGGTCGGCAAAGTGTTTAGCCGAGGCTTTCTCCCAACCAAGTAGATGTACCTTTGATGCCTGGGGATTCCAGTATTGTTTGTCCAGAAATCGAATACCATCGGCTTTGAATTTATCTTCGTAGTACAGCAAGCCCTCTCCAAGCAGCCACGTAGACCGCTTTGTGTCGGTGCAGGTCTCGAGGAATTGCGAAGCGGTCAGCAAAGAATCCGGACAAATTTTTTCCCAAGTTCTGTGGTTCGTGTCTCCTTGCCCAATTTTCAATGGCTGTTGCTGGTTACGTGCGTCAGTGCTTTTGGACAGAGGCCTGTATAGCGCAATGAAGAATTGGCTGCGTTTTGCATCGAGGATAGTGGCGATTTGGTCAAGTTGGGTATATTTTTCCTTCACATAATCAGTTGCATTGGCAGCAATTACATCCAATGTGTCAACCGCGACGAGTTTAGCGGCATTCGTCAAGTGCATCATCTTTGCTAAAGTCACGGCTATGCGCAAGCCTGTGAAACTGCCGGGTCCGACGGAGACATAGACGTGCTCGATTTGTTTGGGTTGGCGGTCGAAACGCTCGAGGAGGCTCTGGATAGCGGGGAAAACCTCTGCACTGTGTTTCATCGGTTGAGAAAAAAGGGATTCGGCGAGCATTTGTTCTCCAAGTGCTATTGCGACAGAACCTGTTCTGCCGGATGTTTCAACGGCTAAGATTAGCGGTTTCTGGCTCATAATGTACTTGTCCTTGATACCTGTAGTCGTACGGTCGTTCCAGAAAAGCCTTGTTTTGGCTCAAAAACCCAGATTTGGCTGAGTGTTTTTCCCACTTTAACAAGTTGTGATTTCTGGCCTTTTCTAAGTAAAAGCTTGGATATTATCGGCGGTTTTGTATAATAAGATTTTTTGCTTGCAAATGAAAGGATTTTGTTGTACACTAATTATTATAAATTTAGGCCATTCTTAATACAGGTGGTTGGGTTGGTATTAAATAGCTTTCCGTGTTGAAAGCGGTTCTTAATTATTTTTGTTTGGAGGAGGTTTGATTTTGGATACTGCAAGATATCTGATTAAATCTTTCGGTCAAAAGCCCCTGTTGGTCATCTTAGTATCGTTCCTGTTTCTGACGTCAGTCCTGCTGGGAGTGGCTCGGCCTCAGGCTAATGATGCGGATAAGAAGATAGTCCGACAGGTAGCCCAAAAGTGGATTCAGGTTGGGACCGAGCAATACAAAAGAGGTTTCTACAAGGCTGCAGAACAATCTTTCCTTCGCGCCCAGGACTACGAGGAATATTTGACTGCTGCGGAGCGTGAGAAACTAACCGAGCTTGTTGAAAAGACGCATGGACGTGTAATTGAAAGAGAACGCATTTTAGATAATATTCGAAAGGCTGACGAGTTAGTCAAGCAGGGCGAAGCCAAAAAAGCAAGATCACTTCTGGAACAGGCCAGAGACAGTGAGTATGTGACTGAACAGGAACGGAAGCTCATCACAGAATCGCTTAAGAAGTTAGAAGGGCAGTCGGATGAGCAGGACAAGGAGGCTGTGGCACTCTATGACCGTAGCGTAGGATTTTACCGCGCGGGTCGGCTCGAAGAGGCGCGCAAAGGTTTCATCGAACTTACCAAGAGCGGCATATTGTCAGCACCGCTGGGCGAGAGGCCCGAAGACTACCTTGTGAAAATTGATAGCATCCTGGCTGAGAGAGCTGAGTCCGAGTCCTCGGCTGAAGCAAGGCCTCAGGAGCTGCAGAGCGGTGACGCTACAATTGTAAAAGATGAATTACTTGAGTTTGGAGCCGAATCTTTTGAACGGCTTGAGGAGCAAGAAAGGGCCGCGCTAACGACAGCGCCCGAGCAAGTTGTAGATGAAGGCAACTACATCAAAGTCATCAATCGCAGAAGAAGCATCCTGCAAAGCCATACCAAAGCGGTTTTTAGCGACGTTGTGGCGAAGGCTAAAAGTTATATAAGCGAGGGCGAGTTCAGCAAGGCAAAAGAAGCTGTGGAAACCGCTGAGCGAACCGTGAATAAGAACCAGCTGTTCCTCGGAGACGACCTTTTCAGACAGTACAGCGAGGAGTTGCAACAACTGAACGGGCAGATAGCGCAGGGGCAGAAGCAGAGGGGTCAACAGTTGCAAGAGCAGAAACGTATAGAGGCCGTCGCAGCGCAAAGCCGGTATAGAGAGCAAATGGAGACTGACAGGGAAAAAAGAATAGCTGAGTTGATGGTGAACGCTACAGCTTATCAGAAACAGCAACGGTATGAAGAAGCACTTGGACAGTTGGAGAGTTTGCTTGCGATAGACCCGATGAATGACGATGCGATGATACTGAGGGATACGCTAAATGATGTAGTTAGCTTCCGGAAGCAATTGGAAGTGCAGAGAGAGACGGATATGGAGCGGGTTCGCACATTGATGGAGACGGAGAAGGCCATGATACCGTATGCCCAAGAGATAACGCACCCGAAGGACTGGCGGGAAATTATCGCCAGTCCATTTCGCGTACCTGACGAGGCAATCGGGCAGAACCCTGCTGATGTGGCTGTCTATAAACAGCTCGACGAGATTGTCGACCTTTCGGAATTGACGTCGGAGATGCCCCTTAGTGAAGCGATAGGAGAATTAAAGAATTCCGTTGAGCCGCCTTTGAATGTGTTTGTCAATTGGCGGGATTTGTATGACAACGCTGATATTGACCAGACCACGCCCATAAATATGGACCCGATATCGGCAATTTCGCTCGGCACGGCGCTGGACCTTTTGTTGGAGGCGGTTTCCGGTGGATTTGCCGAGCTTCGTTACGCAGTTGAGAACGGAGTGGTTACCATAGCGACGGAAGAGTCGCTTCAGATTGAGCTTAAAACATTGGTTTATGACGTTACTGACCTGCTTGGCCGGCCGGCTGATTTCTGGGCGGAAACCGGGGGGGACGTGGCGGTCGGCGGAGAGGGTGAAGCCGGTACCGAGCAATTAGGTGAGCAGGACGAAAGAGACAGGGAGGAGCTTCTCCAGGAGGCGATGCTGCGGTCCGACAATTTGATACTGCTTATCCAGGAGACTATCGAGCCTGATAGCTGGTATGACGCCGGCGGCGAGGGTACGGCAACTGTTTACGAGAATAAAAAGCTTATTGTGCATCAGAGCCTTAGAGTTCACAATGAGATTTCGAAGCTGCTCAGTGATTTACGCAAGTCGCTTGGACATCAGGTTGCTATAGAAGCCAGATTTCTGCTGGTAGGTGAGAATTTTCTCGAAGATATTGGTCTCGATGTAGATTTTGCGTATGACCGTGGAGAGCCCGGCGGCAGGGTGGGTTTGGTTACATTCGACCAGCGCCACGCAATTCACACTATACCAACTGAGACGGGTATTACCGGCAGCCTACCAACGGCCATTACCGGGCTCGGCGGGGCTCTCGCGGGGATAGCAATCGAAGGTGGTTATGGCAATCTGCTTCTTGATGACCTCGAGGTACATTTCCTTCTCAGGGCAACGCAGGCCCACAGAGATGCAAAGGCCTTGACCGCTCCGAAAGTCAGTGTTTTGAGCGGCGAGTCCGCAACCTTCCGGGTTCAAAGGTATAGGCGGTACCCTTATGAGATTGAACCCGATATTGAGGAAATCGGCGACTTCGGCAATTTTAGGTGGACCATAGATTACGAAGAAGGTTATGTTGTATCAGGTACGCTTCTCAATATAACGCCAACGATTATGCACGATAAAAAGCATGTGCTGCTGAATATCGTGACGGAACTGCGTGATTTCCTGGGTTTTCAGCCGTTTGATATTCAGTTGCCCATATTGGCCGGTCCTGGTGGTCAAGGTTCTACAGAAGACAGTGTTTACACGATACTGTTCCCGGAGACAGAGATATCCAGGGTCGAAACTCGTGTGAGCGTACCCGACGGCGGGACATTACTGTTAGGCGGCCAGAAGCTGACTTCTGAAGTCGAAAAGGAGTCGGGCGTGCCCATAGTCAGCAAGATACCGATCATTGGGCGGTTGTTTCGTAACCGCAGCGTGGTTAAGGACAGCAAAATTCTGTTAGTGCTTGTTAAACCGACCATCATTTTGCAGGAGGAAGTGGAAGCTGAGGCGATTGCCGCGATGGAAGACAGCTTTTGAACTTCTGATGGTTTATAGGTTTTTTGCGATTATAAGCGTGTTTTTACAAGACGAGATTGCAGCTCTTTTTGGCCCCCTGGGGCGGCATTTTAAGGATTTGTAGAATTTTGAAAATTTTTTTGAAAAAGAGTGTAACAAATGGCGAGGTTGGGTGCACTTAGTAGTAGGTGCACACAGGAGCATCGCATTATGTGTACAATTAAGGTAACCAGGACAGTAGGATAAATCATAGTTTTTTGGGGTAATGATAAAAAATGAAGCGTCAAATTCTGTTTAGCTTGTTGATTTTGCTGTTTATGCAGGCTATTGCCGCTGCGAAGATTATACGCGTTTCGCCTTCGTCAAGGCAGTATCCCACCATTCAGAGCGGCATCAACGACGCTGTGGACGGCGACACGGTGGAGGTTGCTCGCGGCATCTACACCGGCGAGGATAACCGCAACCTGGACTTCAGTGCCGGTTTGTTGCCCGTGGGCGGCGTGCCCCAGACAAGGGCTATAACCCTTAGAAGCACCATTAATCCTGCTTTTCCCGACTGGGACATTATTGCCAACACAATAATTGACTGCGGCGGCAAGCCAGACCATGTCATAGGTGCGGATAATGGGGCGGCGAATCGCGCCTTCTGGTTCCACCGCGGCGAAGGCCCCAATACCGTAGTTATGGGATTTACCATCAGAAACGGCTACACCAGGGGCCACAAAGGGGCTGACGGGACCCCCGACCTGCCCCTCGGTCCAATGGACTGGACGCCGCCGATGCACAACGGCCAACACTGGCCCTTTGACACCGAATGGGGCGACCCCGAACTTCCGCCAATTGCTGATTACGGCAGCGACGCGCCTTTTATGGCCCGGGGTTACGGCGGCGCCATCCTATGCGGGATAGATGCCAGGAACCTACCTGATGACCGGAATGCCTGCTCGCCGACCATAAAGTACTGCATAATCGAAGACTGTACGGTAGCGGGCGGCGAGGGCGGCAGGGGCGCCGACGGCAAGGACTCCCCGCAGGGCGGGTGGCAATGGTATGCCGCCGAAGCTTATGTTGAACCGTTTACCCCCGGTTGCATGCCGATTGACCTGACGGTTAGCCCGGAACTCATCTGCGATCCCGAGGCGGAGCCCAACGACGAACCGCAGGAGCGAGAACCGTTCACCTCGGAGAATGGCCAGTGGGGCGGCAGGGGCGGCAACGGGCATGGAATGGGCCTTGGTGCCGCTATCGCCTGCAGGAACGCAAGCAGCCCAATAATTACCGATTGTATATTCAGAAATAATATTGCCCGGGGCGGCATCGGCGGCGACGGCGGCAACGGCGGCAACCCTTACACTGAAGATTTCGGGTTGACCTGGGACGGGGATGAGGCCTCAGGCGGTGACGCCGGATGGGGCTGGGGTGACGGCACAGGTGGCGTCATTTATTCTGAAGGCGGCGGTGGTCCAATCGTAACCAATTGTACATTCGAAGG
>Ga0114922_10000181_pt1 | contig 59444 bp, 35 predicted proteins | sample AartaG_FD_100975 | JGI IMG/M metagenome (GOLD analysis project Ga0114922, IMG submission 100975) | Deep subsurface microbial communities from Aarhus Bay to uncover new lineages of life (NeLLi) - Aarhus_00045 metaG | ecosystem: Environmental > Aquatic > Marine > Oceanic > Sediment | place...
CCTATGTCATCGCCCTGGCACGGATCGAGAAGGCGTACCAAGAGCGCGGGATCTTTCCGTGACCTAGAAGTTCTTGGGAACGCGACCGCGGACACCGCTGGTTAAGATTGCTTGAGAATCCATCTAATCGAGGAGAATTACCATGATTGCTCCACAACACACGTGCGAACCGGCCACTGCCGAGCATCGCCTGGATATTCTAAGGCAAGAAGAAATCGACCGCAGGATCGAGGACGCCAAGTACCTACCCGGAGGTCACCGCATAGGAGGTCCTACTCCGGCCGCTCTAGTCAAACCGCGTCATTTCGGGCTTACAAACGCCGAAGAACATGCCATGTGGCTTAAGGACATCAGCCATTGGCAGGAAGAATACCAAGCCGTTCTGGCTGATCTCGAACGCGTACAGGCGTTCGTCGTTGAGAACGGAGATGCTCTGCGCGAGCACGCCGAGATCCTCGCCGGTGTGATCGCTGAGCACGATGCGATGACTGAGGAGTATGAGGTGCTGAAGTCCGCGCACGCGCGAACACGTCGCGCCCACGAGCAAATGGGAGAGCATCGCCATCAAGTAATGCCCAGACTGTGGATCGTGACTAGGGCAATCCAGGAGGCTCTTCAGTCGGTGCCAGCGACTCCTCGTCCAGGAGCTTGAGCAGTCTCGGCGTACCAGCTTCAGGTTAGAGAGTGATTGTAGCACAAGGGATACGCTCGCGTCTGACGTGGGCAACTCAGGCACAGCAGCGCTCATCTTCCGACTCCTTGGGAACTGCACTGACCCTGCGCCCGCCGGCGGGCCGCGCGATTGTCGGACCTAATATCGAAACCGGGAGTCATTATAGCGACTGTTGCTTCAGGGCATCTGACAACGTTCAGCCAATTCTACTCAAGCCGGCCGCGCTGTTGTCGGCACCTTGGAGACGTCGGTTCGATCCAATTAGTGGGCCGTCAGCCTGGAGACTGTGGACGAAAGACGTGGTCAAGCTCCGCTCATCCCTCGCTCCGCTTGACCATGCCACCCGGGCGTCATCTTGGCCCCGGGCCGGCCGGGCGCACAGTCCCCCCTCCGGCGGCCCCTTTTGCTATTCATAGCTCGACCCGCTCGAAATGCCTGGCGCCCATGCGCAGGGCGGTGACACCGGCGGCGACGGCTACAACCACCGTAAGGACGGCGGCGCTGAGCATGAATAGTTCAGGTGACTGGTCGGACGTCAATTGCATGGACGTCAACGCCGCGTATCCCATGCCCAACATCAAAGCGGCGACCAGGATCACGGAGGCAATCAGGTTGATCGTCCCCCCCAGACCGTTGGCGATGCGGGCGGCGTTGCCCTGGTTGAAAAGAGGGAGGCGCGCCCCGATGCCCACCGCCAGCCCGCACAAGCCGAAACACACTGAAAACGTCACCGCCAGATGCACCAACGACCAGGCCCAGTCCAGCCTGAGGATCACGCCGGCAAGCGTCATCGTGGTCCCGGCGACCACCAGAGTGACCGTCATGGCAAAGGCGAACTTGGCCAGCAGGATGCGTCCGCGCGGCATGGGCAGCAGACCGATCAGCCAGAGTTGATGCCCCTCTAACGACACCAGTGGGAAGACGAAGCGGCTGGTGAAAGTCGCCAGGATCAGGCTGACGGCGCAAAGATTCAGGAACGGGATGGCGAGCTGGAACTTCGTCCCGGCCAGGTCGCCGTGCAGATTGGGTATGTTGAGCAGATACAGCCCCATCAGGGTAAACAAGATGACGAGCTGGCCCCATTGCATCGGATCACGCAGGAAGGTGCGCAGGTCCTTGGCGGCGAGCAGGCGCAAGGGCAACGGAAGATAGAAGAAGATCATCCCGGCCACGCCGCCTGACGGCCTGGACGGTCTGCGCTGCACGCCGGTGCGGGCGATCGAGGCCCGATCGTATGCGGGCATGAGGTGGCGTGCCACGACACGGACCGCAAGCCAACTCAAAAACAGCGCGTTGGCGATAATGACGCCCAGGTACAACAACGCTTCGGCGGGTTTGCCTTCCGTGGCATGATCGATGCTGCGCGCGACCCAGGCGTTGGGCCAGAAGGCGGATTCAACGAAACTCATGCGCGCCATGAAGTCGCGCAGCCAGACCGCGCTGTCGCCCGGAACCTGCTGGATCGTGCGCAGCCCCCAGACACTGATGGCGACGAAGACAATGCCTCCGGTGATTGCGCACACCCGCTTGACGTTTCGCGACAGGAAACGTGCGGTCAGCCATGCCGCCAGCAAGCCGATGGCCCCGGGGATCGGGATGAACGCCAGAAAACAGACGACGAACAGCAGATAGAACAAGGGCGGTTCGTTGGCGGCGTCGGCCATCGCCTGCATAAGAGGCAGGCCCAGCAAGATGAGCGACCAGCTCGAAAACAACAGCGTCTCCACGTACTTGAACGTGACGACGTCCGTGGGCCTCGCCGGCGAGGTGATCAGGTAGGCCGACTCGCGCGGGGAGAAAAGCGAACCATACGCGATGATGGCGTTGGAGAAGGCCAGCAAGGCCAACATCATCAGGAAGAAGAAATTGAAAACCATCGGGATGGCCACGGCGCCTTCGAGTGGCGTGTGCCTGTTGAACCATCTGAATACCCAATAGAACAATCCGTACAGACCCACCCATATTACGGCGATGAAGACCATTGTGGCGATAAGTCGCAGGCGGGATTCGCGCGCGGCGATTCGAAGATGGTTCAAGGCCATGCGCACCCGCGTTCGCATGAGAAGGCCCAGCATCCACGGGGCGGTCGCCGTTTCATGTTCAGCAGAACTGGTCATGTCGAGTATGCAAAGCTGTCAGCTAAGTTATCAGTTGTCAGTTATCAGTTGTCAGTTATCAGTTGTCAGTTGCAGGAGAATCTCCTCGAGCTTGAGTGCCCCATTCATCGCGCAGCGATGGGTGGGGGACAGATGCGGGAATAGCGAATGTGGAATAGCGAATAGCGAATCCAGAATGAGCCGAGCACCCCCTCGTCAGACTTCATCCTTCATCCCTCATACTTCATCCTTCCGTGGGTTCCGTCCCCCACCCTTCGCCCAAGGGCGAAGGATGGGGCACTCGCAGTTGTCAGTTATCGGTTATCAGTTGTCAGTTATCAGTTGTCAGTTGCAGGAAAATCTCCTCGAGCGAATGCTCGCGACGTGCGGTGTTTCGCAACTGTTGGAGCGTGCCGACGGCGATGAGTCTGCCGCGGTCGATGATGCCGATCCGGTCGGCGATGGCCTCGGCCACCGCGAGCGTGTGCGTGCTCATGAAAACCGTCATTCCGTTTTCGGTTCGCTCGCGGAAGAGGTCTTTGACGGACCGTACGGTGCGCGGGTCGAGGCCCACCATCGGTTCGTCGATGATCAAAACCTCCGGATCGTGGAGCAGGGCGGCGGCCAGCACGATCTTCTGCTTCATACCGTGGCTGTAGCTTTCGGTCAGGTTGTCGAGGAATTCGCCGATGTCCAGCCGGGCTACGAATTCGTCGATCCTCTGATCGCGCAGTTCGCTTGAAAGAGCGTACATCTCAGCCACGAAGTGGAGGAATTCCCGCCCGGTCAGTTTGGCGTAGGTGAATGGCTGATCGGGTACGTAGGCCATCACCGCCTTGGCCGGCGACCCGTCTGAATCCACCGCATGTCCGCAAACCCGCACCTGGCCGGCGGTGGGGCGAAGCAGACCGACGATCATCTTGATCGTGGTCGTCTTGCCCGCCCCGTTAGGACCCAGGCAAGCGAACAACTCACCCCGCGGAATGGATAACGAGAGGTTCTCGACCGCGACCTTTGGGCCGTATTCCTTGCGCAGACCGGTCAGCTCGATGGCGGTGGCATGGCTAGTGATCATCTGCGTCAACGGACCGTATCCTCACCTGGGGTATGTCGTCGTCGCACGGGTGTAGTGTGCGTCCTCGAAGACTTCACGGACGATCCGCAACGGCGGTCCCAGCGGCAGCCTCACCTCTTGCAACCAGACAACTCCGTCGGCGTCCACCCACGCCCTGGCATGGTGAGTTTCGACGATGTGGCACTCCTTCTCGCCGTTTACGGTCAAGATACGCTCCCGACCGGTGACTTTCACCAGCATCGGCGTGAAGCGGTCGCAGGCGCCCAGCAGGGCCGACACCGGGTTGAAAACCTGCAAGCGCCACGTCTGGCCTACTTGCAGATCAGGCATGGCGGCGAATGGGTTGAATGCGTCGCTGAGCGTGTCGGCCTGGGCCGCAGGAATCTTGAACGTTTGCAGTCGCGCCGCCCCCATTTCCAGCCTGAACGCGAAATGCGCCGGAAATCGCTCACCGTGAAGCCGCAGCGCCTCACGCGAATCCCCGGCGTACAGGCGGATGGTCAACTCGTCCAGATGCCCGTCGCCGGTGTACAGCGAGGTCCCGTCAATCCGTAGAGAGGGCAGGCTCGAGCCTAAAGACTCCATCAGCACAATGTCCTCTCGCCGAATGGACTCGGGGCTGATCGTGTAGACGGTCCACAGGGCGCCGATTCTGCGGCCGTCGTTGTCAAAGATGCCCATCTGACAGCGGCAGGCGCCTTCGCCATCCAGTCGGCCCACGTCCAGGGTGTGCGGGCGCTGACGCGCCGTCCACCCGGGCACGACATCGTGAATCACCAGCCAGGTCATGGCGGCGATCCACAAGGCCACGATCACGAATCCGGACAGACGGCTCAACATACGACATCCCTTGGCGATTGCCGATTGCGGTTTTGCGGTTGCTGGTTGCGGATTCCAGGTGCGAAACCGCATCCGATGCTGTAGAATCCACCGAAGGCCGCAATTGGCAACTCAACCCCGATGCAAGCGGGTCGATAATTCTAGGGCACGTCCAACGGAGGCGTCAATTGTCTCGACAAGCCTCGACAGACGATCAGGGATTGGGGATTGCGAATTGGGGATGCAAGATGGCCGCCGGTAGTTGACTACAATCAGCAACCCGCGATTTTTAGCGCACCGTGACATGATCGCTATCTGGAACAGTCCACGGGCAAGGAGGATCAGGCGGTGGTTGCGCTGGGTGTCGCTGGCGATGGCGATGGTCACCGCGGCGATCCTGGTGGTGCTTTGGATGAAGTTCCATCGCATCCCGGCGTGGTATGTCCCGGTGGAGGTTTCCGTCGAGGATTTGCCCAGGATCCGCAGCGAGTCCAGCCGGTGGGCGGACGACATCGGCGACAAGGTCGTTCGCCGCCGGTCGTTCGAGATCGAACTGCATGAGTTCACGGTCAACGAATTCCTGGCTGCCCTGCCGGATATTGCGCCGGACGCCGATCGGTACCTGCCTCGAGAGGTGCTCGACCCGTGTATCGACTTGCGCGATGGTGAGATTCACTTCGGCGCTCGGCTGGTGCAGGAGGCCTGGCAGTGCATCGTGACCCTTGCCATAGCGGTACAGGTGACGGACGATGGGCGATATCTCGCTGTTGCCCTGCGCGATGTTCGCGGCGGTTCGCTGTCAATTCCGCAAAGCCTATTGCAGCGGGTCGTCGGGCCATTATTGGAAGACGCGCAGAAAGCGTTGCAGCGCGGTCGATCGTCCAACGTATGGTCCGAAGCCTTCCGCGACGTTGACAGTGTTGGCAAGCTGTACGAAGGCGTGCGCGTGCGGAATCGTTTCACCTGGCCCAACGGCAACCGGCGGTTCCGCATCGAATCCATCACTGTGTTGGACGGCGTGGTGAAGGTCGTCATAGATCCGTTGTAGCGTCTCCGGCAGACCATGGTGTCATGCCGTTCGTAGGCCGCCCGGCTAAGAGCTTAAAAGAAAAAAGGGGTCAGGTTGATTTATTTAAGTCTCATGACTATCTGAGCCGCAGGTTTTAGCCTGCGCGATGCTTGAAGTAAATAAATCAACCTGACCCCTTTTTCCTTTGTGGCACCGGTGTCGGTGGAGTCTGCCGGAGCGTTGATTCAATCGACGGCTTCGTGCGGCATGTCGCTAAGCGGGCAGCCGTCGCATCGCGGGCGAGGCTTGCAATGACGTTTCCCCACTTCGACCAACAGGGCATGGTATTCATTGTACAGGCCCGGGTCGGCGGGCATCGCCATACAAAAGCGCCTTTGAACCTCGTCATAAGACGCCCGGCCCTCGATCAAAAGATGTCGGCGCAGGATACGCCTGGTGTATGCATCCACCACGAAACTGGGGCGACCGGCGGCGTATAGGAGAATAGCGTCGGCGGTTTCGCGACCGATGCCGTGGATGGATAGCAATCTACGGCGGCATGTATCGAGGTCGCCGCTGACCAAGTCATCAAAACGTCCGTCGTAGTGCTGCCAGAGGTAATCGACAAACGCCTTGATACGCCCGGCCTTAACACGGTACGTCCCGGCGGGGCGGATGAGCCGGGCCAGCCCCTCCTGCGAGATGTCGCGCAGCGCGGCCCAGGACAACCGGCGGGCGTGGCCCAACTGTGCGATCGCTCGCTCGACGTTCGCCCATGCCGTGTTTTGTGTGAGGATCGCGCCGACGACGATCTGGGCATCGACCGATTGAGACGATGTATCGTCCAGCGACACCGGCCACCAGTTCTGCGGCCCGTAGGCGCGGATCAACCGCTCATAGATTGCGCGAATCGCGGCATTGAGTTGAGTTTTGGTCATAGATCTCGCGGATCGCAGCATTGACTTGGGTCTTGAAGGACAAATCGCTAGTGTAGTGATTCACACAGTTCGCATCTTATCCGAGCCGCGACCGTGAGGAAGCGCAACGCCCTATGTAGCTTGTAAGCACGAAGAACGGTATCGGACTCTGATGCACCATTTATGAATCACTACACTAGCGCGAGAATTCGTCGCTGGTGCGAGAATCCCGTCTCGCACGACCTACTACCGTGTTTCGCAAGTTTCGCGACTATCATAGTCGCAGGATTTGCGGAAAACGGAGTCTCGGCGCGGCCGTTACGGATTCTCGCCCCGGCTGTCATCGTCGCTGCTGCGGCACGGGCTTGGCTCGCGAATTAGTAAGGAACGTCACGACGTCGGCGAGCGTTTTGCCGGGAGCGATGGGGATTCGCCCAATGGCCCGCCAGATGCCTGACGAACCCAAACCGTTGATCTCGCCTGGCATGCGCCGCGCGAGTTTTTGGATCGTCTTGGCCGGCATCGTCGGCATGTCGAGGACGCTCTTGCCCGCCGTGAAGTTCTCTTCCCCACGGTTGCTAAGCCAACCCATCTCGCGGGCGATGATCGCGGACTTGGTTCCATGGAACGGATAGTACACTCGCACATCCGCCACATCCGGCCTGAGATGGCGATTCAGCCTTACGGTATCCGACTCTGTGATCTCGCTGCTGTACGGGACGCCGGCGTAATTGAGGGCCCGTGTGCGAATGTCACGGTTGTGCAACAGCGCAAAGCTGCGCTCGATCTGCCCGCGCGTGGTATCCATCTGCAGAATCTCATTTCGGATGAAGTTGCTGCCGCTTATGACGTCCACGTCGGCAAAATCACAGCCGGCTCGTTGAAGCAAATCGGCCTTGCCTTCGTCCAGACTGTTCGCTCGAACGTGGCAGGAGAACGGCAGCCCGCACCGATCCTCGTATACGTCCAGGAAATCCCTCAGCCACGCATAATCCATCACGAAGGCGTGATCCGAAAAATGAAGGCGCGTCGCGTCGGGATGGGCCATGCAAATCGCATCGATTTCATCGCAGATGTTGTCGGGCGATCGGCGACGGACATACGGCGGCGAATCGTTGTACAACTCGCGCACCGCGTCGTTGACGCAATAGGCGCAGCGCATGGGGCAACCGCGGCTGGTGACGATCTCAAAGAGTTCGTCAGTCTCGGTGACGCCGAACAGTTCCCGGTCGGCAAACGGCAGTGTGTCAAGGTCCTCCACAAGGGGCGCGGGAACCGCGCGTGTGGTGCGGCCGTGCTCGCGCATGCACACTCCGGGAACGGGGACGCCGCCCTGATCGTCGTAGAAGGTCTCAAGAAAAGCCGGAAACGAGCGCTCCGGTTCGCCGACGACCACGCCGACCACGCCGGGCATGCTCAGCGCCGTTGAGGGCATCACCGTGGGATACTGCCCCCCGGCGATCACGGGCAACGGGTGCTTCTCCTTCAACATGCTCAACGTGAGGCGGGCAAGGTCTACAGCAGTGCCGTCGATTACCGCATAGATGAAGTCGGGGCCTTTGCGGGAGACCTCCGCCGGCAGGGCTTGGGCGCGGAACTGTGTGATGGGAATCAAAAAGGTCTGATGCCCTGCCCCTCGCAGTGTGCTCGAAAGCACACCGATCTGCTGGTCGAACCTCGGACGAGTCAGCCCCGGCGCACGCGGACGGAAGCATTGGAGGAACAAGATTCGGCTCATCGGTTACTCCGCCCGCCGGGTCCGACTGTTATTCAGACGATTATCAAAGCCGCAGGGAGATTGAGCAACGGCTTGGCAGGAACCCCGCAGTGCCGTGGTGATTCGCCGCCCGATAACTTGACTGACCCCTTTTCCCCAACTGACCCTCTTTCCCACAAACAAGCCTAGGCAATCCGACCCGCCGATTCAAGTCCCATTCGGAACTTCATGAGCATCCGTAGCGCTTTGACACCGTGCCGCTTACTGGTTTTTGTGCGAATACACAACCTGCCCTCCGACGGCTGTGAGAATGGCCCGAACATCCTTCACTTGCGTCTTCGGAACGCTCAGAATGTCCGATGAAAGGACGACAAAGTCGGCCAGTTTTCCCACCTCCAGCGTGCCGCGAATGTCTTCCTGGTGCCCGGCGTAGGCCGGTGTCACCGTATACGCTCGCAGTGCCTCCTCGACGGTCAGCGAATGCGATGGGAGCCAGACCTCTTGGGCTAGCGTTTGAGCATTGACGGCTGAGTCGATCCCTGCGAACGGGTCTGCTGTTACCACAGGCCAATCGCTGCCGAAGCAGACCGTCGCCCCGCTGTCCACCAACTGCCGGTAGGCGTACGAGCCTTTCAGGCGATCGAGGCCGATGGCGCGCTGGGCGTACCGCCCGTCGTCGGCCTTGTGGAACGGCTGCATCGAGGCCACCACCCCCAGCGACGCAAAACGCGGAATGTCCTCCACGTGCAGGTGCTGCGCATGTTCCACGCGATGACGAGCATCACGCCGGCCGTTCGTCTTCACGGCTGACTCGTAAGCGTTGAGCAACAGGTGATTCGCCTCATCGCCGATCGCGTGGACCGCCAACTGCAAACCCAGCGTATCGGCCGCGATGGCCGCTCGATTCAGCTTGTCCGGCGGGTCGGCAAACGCGGTAAGCTGCCCGCGGGGGTAACGCGTATCTTCTGTGGCGTCACTGAACGGTTTACGCATGTAGGCCGTCCTGCTGCCCAGCGAACCGTCCATGAATCCTTTCAAGCCGGCGACCTGATGCATATTACCACTTGGTTGATAGTCCTTGGCCCGGGGCCCCCATTTGTCCCAGTCGTCATCCATCACATAGCTGAGGACTCGAACCGTCAACGTCCCTTCTTCATAAGCCCGACGGAAAACCGGCAGGTGCTCAGGCGCCGACATATCCTGCACGGCTGTGAACCCCAGCCCGTTGAGGTGCTTCATCGCCCGCAGCAGCGCGTCATACAGATCATCTTCGCTCGCAGGCGGGATGAGCTTGGAAACCAGTTCCATCGCGGATTCCTTGAGGATGCCGGTCGGCTCATTTGTAACGGAATCGCGCTCGATCTCACCGCCCTTCGGGTCGCCCGGGCCACTTGCGTCGATCCCCGCCAGCCGCAACGCGGCCGAATTGACCAGCGCTTGGTGCCCGTCCATCCGATTCAGAAACACCGGCACGTTGCCGGTACCGGCATCAATCCAATACCTGGTGGGCGAACTCGCGTCGGACCAACTGTCCACACTCCATCGCCCGCCGAGCACCCACTGGCCAGGTCGCTTTGCTTTGGCGGCATGAGTGATCGCGTCTACAAACGCCTGGCGATCCGGCACGCGGCGGAGGTTGAGCCGCCCCAGTTGAAGCCCGCCACTGATCGTATGGATGTGGCTATCTGTAAGCCCAGGCACCACGCGCCGACCGCCCGCGTCGATTGTCTGCGTCTGCGGGCCGATGTACCGCTTGATCTGAGTGTCGCTGCCGACCGCGATGATTTTGTCTCCCGCCACGGCCAGCGCGCCGGCATCAGGCGCGCCGTCAACACCCGTCCAGAGCTTACCATGAATGACGACCAGATCGGCCCGCTGTTTCGGCACCTTCGAACACCCGTGGGCACAAAACAACACAAGCAACATCGCGCACAGTCTCCCGCCGGCTTGAACCCACGGACAAACCACACGGTAGACACGCCCGCCGCTTTCCAAACCGCCGATCGATTCTGACCTGTTGTCTCGCATGAGCAACCTCCGAGACTCCGGCCCGGGCACACGGAATTGTCGGACGGTGCTCGGTCATCGTCAATTGTCATTTGCCTGGGACCGCGTTAATCTCACATTCGTCGGTCAGTCTCCATGAGTCTTTACCAACCACGCCGTGCAGCATGATACAAACCGAGCGCCACGAACGTATTTTGATCCGCGGCGCCAGGGTGATCGATCCGGCGACAAGCCGTGATGAGCCTGCCGACGTGGCCGTTGCTGAAGGTCGCATTGTCGAGCGCGTCAACCCTCAGGACGCCCACGTGATTGAGGCCTCGGGGTTGATCGTGTGCCCCGGTCTGGCTGATATCCACGTACACCTGCGCGAGCCCGGCGGCGAACACAAGGAGACGATCGAGACCGGGACGCGGGCGGCGGCGGCCGGTGGTTTCACTTTCGTCGCTTGCATGCCCAACACGAACCCGCCGATCGACGACGTGGCCGTGCTGCAAGACATCCAGCAACGAGCACAAGCCGCCGACTACTGCACCGTCGGGGTGGTCGCCGCCATCACCAAAGGCCGGGCCGGAAACCAGGTCGCTGATCTTGCAGCCTTGCAGCAGGCCGGCGCGGTCGCCTTTTGCGACGACGGCGACGGCGTCGAAGACGACGCGGTGATGCGGCAGGCGTTCGCCCGTGCAGGCCGGATCAACGCCGTGCTCATCCAACACTGCGAATACAAACACCTCTCAGCCGGCGGTGTGATGCACCTCGGTGAGGTGTCGCGGCGTGTGGGGATGCCCGGGGTCGATCCGCGCTCGGAGGAAGCGATGATCGAGCGCGACATCGCCTTGTGTCGCCGCACCGGCGGTCGCTACCACGTCGCCCACGTATCAACAGCCAAGTCGATCGAACTGGTTCGCCGGGCCAAGGCGGAGGGTTTGCCGGTCACGGCCGAGGTCTGCACCCATCATCTGATCCTGACCGACCAGGCGTGCGCGGACGGCGATCCGTGCACCAAGATGCACCCCCCCCTGAGGCCGCAGTCGGACGTGGACGCCTGCCGACGAGGCCTGCTGGACGGGACCATCGACTGCATCGTCACCGATCACGCCCCACACACGTCCGAGGAAAAGGCGCGGGGGTTTTTGCAGGCCCCCCCCGGAATCATCGGGCTGGAAACCGCCGTCTCAATCGCCGCCAAGGCCATGATCGACACGGGGCTTGCCGATTGGGGCGACCTTGTCCGCTGGCTTGCGGTCAAACCACCCCAGGTCCTGGGCCTACCCGTGCCGGCAATCATCCCCGGCGCGCCGGCCGACCTGACGATCATCGATCCAGCGGACAAGTGGACGGTCGACGCCGATCGGTTCGAGTCCAAATCGCGAAACACTCCGTTTAACGGTTGGTCGCTGACAGGCCGCCCCGTCGCGACCATCCGAGGCCGGCGCATCCATCGCAAGATCGAACCGGCTTGTTAGACCCTTTCTGTGAGACTTCTCGAGACTGTATGATCATTCCAGAGCACCAGGGTCCGATCCGACCCGCGCCCGTAAGGAAGCGGTTAGCCCGATACGCGAAGAACATCGGCTTGTCGCCACCAACGCTCCCTCACGGTCGCGGCTCGGATCGAAACCCGCCCCCGACCGGCCCGAGCGAGCTGAGCTTCCTGTCGGTCGACACGCGTACGCCATACGTGGTAGACTACCCTGGCGAAGACGCCGGCAAGCCCTTGACGCGCGGCTCAGGCGAAGGGAGCGAGCCGCTCAGGAGGGAATGCCGCAATCAGCAGGTCGATCGCCTTTCGGCGCGTGCGGCCGTTCTTGAACGATCGCTCCCTTTGCCTGGCCTGTTCCGGCGTCTGGCGTTCTTCGAAGTAGATCAACTGAACTGGCAGACGGGGCTTGGTGGAGCGAACCTTGCCGGCCCGATGCTGGGCCAGACGCCGGAACAGGTCGTTCGTGCTTCCGTAGTAGCGGCGTCCGTCGCGGCAGTGTAGAATGTACGCGTAGGCTGGTATATGTCGCACACGGTTACAGCACGAACGACGCCGCGTGTCAAGGGCAAGACCGCCCACTACATGCTCCGCTGGGTCGCCACGACCGGCGAAAAGGGACCGTGGAGTGAGACCGTCAGCGCGACGATTGGGACGTAGCAGCTACACAAAAACCTCATAGGAGGAAGACCATGAAAAACGAGAAGAAGAAACTGACCACCAATGCCGGCGCTCCCGTCGCCGACAACCAGAACGTGATGACCGCCGGGCCTCGCGGCCCGATGTTGCTACAGGATGTTTGGTTTCTGGAGAAGCTTGCCCACTTCGACCGGGAGGTCATCCCTGAGAGGCGCATGCACGCCAAGGGCTCCGGCGCGTACGGCGCCTTCACCGTCACCCACGACATCACCCGCTACACCAAGGCAAGGATCTTCTCCAAAGTGGGCAAGAAGACCGAGCTGTTCACCCGTTTCTCCACGGTGGCCGGTGAGCGCGGGGCGGCCGATGCCGAACGCGACATCCGGGGCTTCGCGATGAAATTCTACACCGAGGAGGGAAACTGGGATCTGGTGGGCAACAACACGCCGGTGTTCTTTTTGCGCGATCCACTGAAGTTCCCCGACCTGAACCACGCCGTAAAGCGCGACCCGCGCACCAATCTGCGCAGTGCCCGCAACAACTGGGACTTCTGGACCTCGCTGCCGGAGGCGCTGCACCAGGTCACCATCACCATGAGCGACCGCGGAATTCCCTATTCCTTCCGCCACATGCACGGCTTCGGCAGCCACACCTTCAGCCTGATCAACGCGAAGAACGAGCGGTTCTGGGTCAAGTTCCACCTGCACTGCCAGCAGGGAATCAAGAACCTTACCGATGAGGAGGCGGAGGCGATCGTCGGCAAGTGCCGGGAAAGCAATCAACGCGATTTGTACGAGAGCATCGAGAAGGGCGACTTTCCGCGCTGGACGATGTTCATCCAGGTGATGGCGGAGAAGGAAGCGGCCCATTGTCCCTACAACCCCTTCGACCTGACCAAGGTCTGGTTCCATAAGGACTACCCCCTCATCGAGGTGGGTGTCCTCGAGCTCAACCGCAACCCGGAGAACTACTTCGCCGAGGTCGAACAGTCGGCCTTCAACCCGGCCAGCATCGTGCCTGGCATCGGCTTCTCGCCCGACAAGATGCTACAGGGACGGTTGTTCTCCTACGCCGACGCCCAGCGCTACCGGCTCGGCGTGAACCATCACTTGATCCCGGTCAATGCTTCTCGCTGCCCGTTTCACAGCTACCACCGCGACGGAGCTATGCGCGTCGATGGCAATCATGGCGGCACGCTGGGCTATGAGCCCAACAGCTACGGCGAGTGGCAAGAGCAGCCGGATGCTTCGGAACCACCCCTAAGCTTGGAGGGGACCGCCGACCACTGGAATCATCGCGAGGACGACGACTACTACTCCCAGCCCGGCAAGCTGTTCCGCCTGATGAGCGGCGAGCAGCAGGAGGCGCTGTTCGGCAACACCGCCCGCGCGATGGGCGATGCTCCCAAGGAGATCAAGATCCGCCACATCGGCAATTGCCTGAAAGCAGATCCGGCTTACGGTACGGGGGTGGCCGACGCACTTGGCATCCCCCTTAGCGAAGTACCCAAGGAGGCATAAGCCAGGCAGCCACGCAGTGTACGTCCCTTGACGCACGATTCAGATGTGGGCCTCGAATTGGTGCGTCCGGGGCGCACCCCACCATTGGCTGAAAGCTGAGGGCTGATAGCTGATCGCCAAACCCCGAGCCCTTCTCTTTGGATTCGAGCAGGATGCCGTTAATGGCGTACCGGCTGGGCTCTTTCGCTACGGCATGGCTCGTCACTTTCACCGCGTGCACCAGCTCTGCGGCATCGACCTCGATCGAGTCGCCTTCCAGTTGCGACGGCGCCACCGGGAATCCCGCGGGGTCGTACGTTTGGAGTGCGTGCTCGACACGGCCACCGTTGATAAGCAGCCGCTCGCCATCGTCAGATAGCAACAAACTGCACGTCCGGTGCTTGGAGGCCTTGAGCCGACGGCTCAACTCACCCAGCGGCACTACGCAGGCCGGTAACGATCCGCCTGCGCCAATGTGAGTGCGGCAGGCAACTCGGACAGCGTCGATGTCCCGTAGTGCGCGATCCAATCGCGACAGGTATTCTTCGGCATCTATTTCGCCGTCGGCCCACGGGGCGAGTTCTACCTGAGCCAGATAAAGGCCGGGCAGGAATTCGACAGCCCGTGTGTCAATGCGGGGTTGGGCAGGGCGCGCAAACTCGGGCTTGGTAACTTCACCACACGTACAGACGGCGGGCGCGATCGCACGCGCGTCGATATGGGATACCACTACCCACGGTGACTCCAGGGAGGAAAAGACTGGGCAGGTCCCGGTAATTCCGCCCAGGGAATTGCTCCCGGTCCGCTTTCTCTGCTTGATTCTTTCGCTAAGAGCGTGTTTAAGAAGCTCTCAGCTCTCAGCCATCAGCTATCAGCCGGAGGACTACCCGCCAAGGCCCACAACAAACACGGAGTGTAACCTATTTCCTGGTAACACCTTGCGTGACGTTAACCCACATTCCGGCTGACGGCTGATACCTGACGGCTCAACGTGGTTCCATCGCACCGTATCCACAGGATGCACGAGCTTATTGAACACCCTCTAAATCGGCGGGCGGCTGTCCTCGAGGCACAGGTCGACCAGTTCGTCGATGTAGGCCGTGCCGACGCACATCACCTTATCCGCGCCTCCCCAATATATCTTGAGGCTGCCGTCGTCCTCCGGGACCGCACCGCACGTGAAGACCACGTTGTGCACGTATCCGGTCACCTCCCAGTCGTCCTCGGGCTGGAGAATCCAGCGGTCGCACACGCCCAGCACGTTGGCCGGGTCGGCCAGGTCGTGCAGGGCGACGCCCAGACGGTAGACGGCCCCGTCCATGGTCGGGAAGACGCCGTGGTAGATGTGCAGCCAGCCTCGCGGAGTGCGAATCGGCGGCGCCCCCGGGCCGATTTTCATCTCGTCCCAATGGTATTTGACCGGGTTCATGACGACGCGCGAATCGCCCCAATGGACCAGATCCGGCGAATAGCTGATCCAGATCGACCACGGCGAGATTTCGCTGTGGGGGCGATCCAAGCGGGCGTATCGGCCGTTGAACCGGCCTGGGAACAGGACCACGTTGCGCATGTCAGCCTGGGTGATCATCGCCACGCGCTCAACGCTTTGCCAGTGGCGAGTCTTGGCCAGGGCGATGCGAACGCCGTGGCGCGAGTAGGCGCTGTAGGTGATCAGGTATTCGCCGTCCAGGAGGGTGATTCGCGGATCCTCAACGCCGAACGCCTCATACTCGCCGAAGACCCCGTCGGTAGCCGGGACCATAAACGGCTCGGCGTGAGGGGTGAAGTGGAATCCGTCGTCGCTTTCGGCCAGACCGAGGATGGATCGGCCGGTGGCCCGATGGCTGCGGAACAACATAATGTATTTCCCGTCGAACTTGGCTACGGCGGCGTTGTGCACGGTTTCGACGGGATAGGGTATGTCGGATGGGGTCAGGATCGGGTTATCTTCATGCCGCCGTACGATGGGTCGAGTCATGGGGTATATCCTGAAGCCAGATGGTCCCGCGTGATTTGATCTGTACGTAAGGCGACATGTTAACCCCAGCGGACAAATTGGGCCAGGACCTACCGGACTGGATCGGCACTTGCACGGGTGGATACCGCAGTGTCGGCGAGACGGCAGGGGTTGGGCGGAAGCGTTGATGATCACACCTTGGCGGTGACGGGGGTGCGGCTGGGACTTATCGGACCACCCTGGCGGGGACGATTTCACGAGCAGAGGTCGTCCGGCGGAATTTCATTACGTATGATTGTAATGGACCGTGCAGCACGCGGCGGCGAAGAGATTCGCGGGACGCAGTGAGCGAAAGATGGACCGCGGAAACGGATTAGCACAGTTGGAAAGCGGCGCCGTGAAGGTCAAGAAAAAAACGGTTCGGCTGCTCGCCGATCCCTCGCGGGTTATCACGCGCTTTTTTATGCCCGGCGGGGACGGCCGGGCCAAGGCCATCGTCCGCCGCGTGCTCGCACTTACGGACGATCAGGTCAGGGCCAAGCTCCGTGAGGTCGAGCGGGAGTTCTCATCGCGTCACAGAAGCATTCGGGACGTGCTTGCCGAGCATTTTCGTCTGGTGTCAGGCGAGGTGGACTCAGACACCGTCTCGGATGACCTGCGGCAACTCATCGGGGCATACTTCACCTGTGAATACTCGATCGAATCCGTAGCGTTATTCAATCCCTCGATGGTCATGCACCCAAGCCAGGAGGGCGTCGAGGAGGGCGCGTGTCGATTCGTCATGAGCCTGCGAACGTGTGGTGAGGGGCACGTCTCGTCGATTTCGTTTCGGACCGGTCTGGTCGACTCGTCGCACGAGGTGCGCTTCGACCCCGTCGGTCGGTATGCGGCGGCGGAAAGGCCCGTGGCTGATCGACTCTATCGAAAGCGGGCGTTCTTCTTGAAACTGATTGAGATGGGCGCCTATCGCCCCGTCGTGGAGTCGATCCTCGACCGGCTGGACGACCAGTTCACCTTCGAGGCGTTGCAGCGCGAGGTCAGCGCAGAGCGCCGGTCGCACGGATACGTGGAGGGCCTGGACCAGCCGCTGGAGAACATTCTGTGGCTGGCGCGCTCGAACTACCACCTGGCGTTTCCGCCGGATTCGCGGCTGGACGAGCGCGTTATTTTTCCGGTGAGCGAGAATGAAAGCCGCGGCATCGAGGACGCCCGCTTCGTCCGTTTTATCTACGAGGACGGGCAGGTGGTCTACTACGCCACCTACACGGCCTACAACGGTTTCAACACACTGCCTCAGTTGATCGAAACGACGGACTTCATCCATTTCAAGGTGAGCACACTGAGTGGCAAGTGTGTGCAGAACAAAGGTCTGGCGCTGTTTCCGCGTAAGATCGGCGGCTGGTATCGGATGTTGGGGCGGATTGACGGCGAGAGCACGTTCCTGCTGACCTCCGACAACATCCACTTCTGGAACGAGGCAAAGAAGATCCAGGAGCCGGTGCAGCCCTGGGAGTTCATCCAGGTGGGCAACTGCGGGTCTCCGATCGAGACACAAGCGGGCTGGCTCGTGCTGACTCACGGCGTCGGTCCGATGCGCAAATACTGCGTGGGCGCGATTCTACTCGACCGGGAAGACCCTTCGCGCGTTGTCGGTCGGTTGCCGGAACCGCTGATCATCCCGGATGAGAAGGAACGCGACGGGTACGTCCCGAACGTGGTCTACTCTTGCGGCGGGATGGTCCATCGCGGCGAGTTGATCATACCCTGCGCCGTGTCGGATACGTCCACGGGCATCGTTACGGTCTCAGTGAACGAGTTGTTGTCCCGAATGGCGGAAGGAACCCCCTTTTGTCCCCCCGCAAGCGGGGGGAAGCGTTGACATTCGGGCGACGACATTGTTACACAAGCCGGCGTCGCCCAAGACGCATGGCCCACAATCCACCGACCAGTCCCATCACCGCCAGCATCCCCAACGCGCCGCACGTGGTGCCGCCCGGCATGTTGCGTCCGGCGGGCCGATCCGCTTCGTCACCGGCTGAAATGGTCACTTCGAGTTCTGCCAGGCAGGCGGAACCCTCGTCCCCACTATATTCAGCGCAGACCATGACTCTGGTCTCCGTCGGCACCCACTGGGTGATCAACTTCCCGCTTTGAGAAATGGACGCGGGCAGCTCTGAAGATGACGCAGCTTCCACCGCGGCGACGCTCCACCCTACCCGTTGCGTAGGCCAAGACGAGACGCCGCCCTCGATCATCACCTCGGCCTCGAAGACACCCGACGTATTGGAGGCTACCTGCTTCGACCCCTTGATGCTCAATTCGGCACACGCCGGTGCGAACACGTCCGGGTTGTAAATCCGAACCTCGAGCGGCTGGGCGGGATAAGTGCTGCCTTCGAAGGCCGCGGTGGCACTTAGGGCAACCGTGACCCATTTGGCCTGGTGATCCACACTTCGAGCGACGAGTTCGCCCGACCCGCTGACGGCGGCGCGGGCCGGATCATCCACCGACCACTCAACATCATTCTGATCGACGACCACGGCCGATTCGTCGTCATAGACAATCTGTGTTTCATAAGCGGTCACGGTCGCCATACCGCTGTGGTCGCGATCCGGTATTTGCGTCGGCCCAACAATCTGCAACTCGGCCGGGTAGATGTAGACCGCTTCAGCGTCAACGTCAGCAGCGGCGGTGAAGGCGACGCGCGTCTGCCAGGGACGCTGTGTCTGGCCGTCCACAACCCAATGATCGAAAACGTTTCCGTTGAACGTTTCCCTGGCTGTGACGATCACGATTCCTTCCGTTGCATAATCGAGCGTGAGGCCGTCTTCACCGGTATCGCCGCGCGACACACCGTCAATGTCCGCAGGGTCCGCGCTGATCGGTGCCGCGCTGACGTTTGATCGGATCGAAACGGTCAACAACGTGGGCAAGCGGCATCCGTACTTGTCCACTTGCTGCTTCTGCGGGGTGTCGGGGCAGGCGTCGTCCGCGTTCAGTACGCCGTCCCGGTCAAGATCCTGCTCGGACTCATCGCAGCCCACGGCATCCACCTCGGTCGACGGGCTGTTCGGGCAGTAGTCTTCGTCGTCGAGGAATCCATCCTTGTCCGCGTCGGCCAACTTGGCGTTCGGAATCATCGTTTGATGGGCCAAGTACAGGAATGACGGAAGGTTTTCCAGGCACGTCGGAACAATCTCGTTCGGCGGCAGCTCAAACCACGGATACCCTGCCGGGCGAAGCTCCACCGTCAGCGCTATCGCCCCGGTTTCCGCGTGAGCCCAATCCGCATAGTCGCCGCTGGTGCGATAGAGCAGCACAGATCCCTGCCCATATCGATAATTATGCTTGGGGTCGCTGTGAGCGTCGTTGATTAGGCGCACCATCTCCGCGCCTAGCTGCCGATAGCGCAGCACGTTTTCCACCGGCGCGGTCGTATACCCCCAAGGGTAGATGATCACCTGACTGTAGTTGTGATAGCTCACGCCCGCGGCGAATGCCCGCCCGGAAGGGCCGGTCGAAAGATCCCGGATCACCTGCGTTTCCAGTTCGGAAAACGGACCGGGACCGCGGTAGGTATAGCTTGCGGGGTCGCCGCTGGAGCCGAAATCGTGGCCCCATTCGAAGCCATAATTCCGGTTCGGATCGACGCCGTATACGAGCTCTCCCTTCACGTGCGTCCTGAATGCCAGGTCGTCGCGGAATCTGATCTTCAGTTCTCCGTTGACGTACTCTTCCAGCCAGCCCAGCCCATACTCGTCGTTCTCGCTGTAACCGACCCACAGTTCTCCACCCGTACCTTCCACCCCGATAGTGAACATGCTCCCCTTCGAGAGCTCAATACCGGCAGAGGACGTGTCAATGTACACCCACTGCTCGGCAGTCTCGCTTCTGATAGTCCCGTCGAATCTGACATCGCCCTTGGCGGCGTAGAACTTGGCGCTGCCTGCCTGCGTCGCAAATATCTCTACACCGATCAGTCTGCCGTGCCTTTGGGCGGTGACACTCTGCTCGTATCGATACTTCGGATCGCTCGCATCCAACTCCGTGTCGACCTCGGAGTTTCTCTGGTCAATCGCCGTGTCCATCTGTCTTCGGTTCTTGCGCCACCAGCGGTCGGTAATCCAGGAGTACACGAAGCCGTCCGGATTGAGAACGGGCACGATCCAGATTTCCGTAAAGCGGAGCAGTCGCGTGACGTCTCCGTCCTTTCGATACTGCTCAGTGAGGTAATCCACGTAATACAGTGGCACTTCGACGCTGATCCACTCCCTGGCGTGATGGCAGCCCATAACCAAGATGGCGGGTTTGTTTGGGTCGACCTTCCCGGCGTTTTCACTGATCCGCATCAGATAGATGGGACGATTTTCCAGCGAGCGGCCAATGATCTCCAGGGCCGTGATATCAGGATACTCCTCGGCAACCTGTTCAAGCACCTCGACCGTGTCGTCAAAGTCGTGGTAATCCTTGAATGACTCGCCGTACTTCACCTTCAGGTTGGCCCGATACTGAGCGTAGGCCGCGTCGATATCCTCGTGTAACACCGTTACGTCGATGCCTCGTCTCACGAGGGTCTCGTACGTTGCCTGCGGTGCCAACGCGCGAAGCACATCTCCTTCCCGGCTGAACACGTCCGCGCCAACGGCGAAAAGCCCGTTCGCCGAGATATCATTCACATCGACTGCGATGAACTTGCGCAACGGGCGATCTTCGGGCTCACCTGCCCCGGCCTGCGACCAAACGCTCACGGCGAACACGGCTGCCATCAAAACGCTCAACGCGAACGTACGATTGGGGGAGAACAAATTCGTCATGGGATGAGACTCCAGTCTAAGCACCTATCCCAAAGCTGTGGAACAGGTTTTCTAACCTGTCGTTTGACCGGCTGAGCCGGTCCCACAGAGGTTTTGGCATAGGCTCTAAGCACGCTTACCTACGACCATCCACTATTGTAGGGAATTCGGGCGACCTTGTACAGTTTGCCGTCGCCTCAACGAGCCTGCCCACCGTATGGGACGTTGCTGCCGGCTGCCCAGGCGGTCCGTAAGCAGCGCCACCACAGCAGGACGCCCCGCCAACGCCCAGGACCGAGACGGCGCCAAGCAGGCAATCAGCAAACTCAAGGACATCTGGCGTGACGGCCTTCAACCGATCCGGGTCGAGGGTGGGCATTGAGGCAAGCTCATCGACTGGGTCGCCCAGGCCCGTGCTTGGGTGGTGCTGCAGATCGTCAGACGTAATGACGACGCGGCGGCAGTCACGGCCTTGCCGCTACGTCTGGCCGTGGAACGAACCTCAGAGCGTGTGTGAGACGTCTTATCCGAGCCGCGACCGTGAGGGAGCGGTGCGGTATCATCCGCGGAAAACCGCTCCCTCACGGTCGCGGCTCGGTTTTTCGTCCCGCTTCTCACACACGCTCTAAGGCAGGACGTCACGGTATCGACGCCTGAGCGTAGACAGCGACGAATCGACCCGCCACGTGCGTGATGACTTGATGCCGGCCCGGACGGGTCGTTCTTCGAGGCGCGGAAGGTCTCTGGCGGACCGTGTGCGGTGGCTGAAACGGCGCGTTTCAGCTTGAAAGCCGACGGGTCTGACAAGTTCTTACAAAATTTGGGTATCTCGGTGACATACGTCTGTCACCGCGACGGTCGCCTCCTTCGAGCACGGGGTTTTCGCGGTCGTGCCGCGATCCATAATTGTGTACGCGGCGGCGCCAGAGATGATCAGGCCCGTGCAGAACCTGGCAATGTCGGCGTCGCCGCGCTCCCTTACTACCGGGTTCTTCGGTCCTGCCGGCGTGATCGCCGCCAATTCCCGTCCTGTGTTCCAGCTTCACGGTCGGAAGACAGGGTCCTATAGTCACGCCCCGGTCGATCGGTTTCGTGTCGGGACTATGCACGTTACCATTCATTTCCAATGATCGTAACCATCGACGGTCCGGCAGGGTCGGGCAAGTCCACCGTGGCGCGTAAGCTGGCGGCCCGGCTCGAGATTCCCTACCTCGATACGGGTGCGATGTATCGGGCCGTTGCCCACACCGCCCTTCACCGTGGCGTGGATCTGAACGATGCGTCGGCCCTTATCGATCTTGCCCGGACCATCCGGCTTGAAGTGGACTGCGGATCGACTTACACCCGCGTCCGGGTTGACGGCCACGATGTCAGCGAGGCCGTCCGTGATCTGGAGGTCTGCGAGGCGACGCCGTATGTGGCCTCAGTCCAGGCGATCCGGGACCTGATGGTCGAGCGGCAGCGTCAGATCGGCGATCAGTTGAAGTCCCTGGTGACCGAGGGGCGCGATCAGGGCAGCGTGGTTTTCCCGCAAGCTGACGTTCACATTGTCTTGGAGGCGTCCCTGCCCACGCGGGCCAAGCGTCGTTACCAGGAGATGGTCGCCGACGGGCAGGAAGTCGGACTTGAATCTGTAATGCAAAACTTGAGCAGGCGCGACGGGTTGGACTCCTGTCAGTGGGCCCCGCTGCTGGAGGGCGGGGCTGCGACGGTGGTGGACACCACGGGTATGGCGCTGCCGGACGTGATCGACCTGTTGGAGCGACTTGTTCGTTCACATCCGTCGATGGGACAAGGCTGACGCGTGGTCGATCCATCAGCGTCCCGGATCGCGTTGGAATTGCTACGTAAGAGCGTGTTTAAAAAGCTCTCAGCTATCAGCCATCAGCTATCAGCCGGAGGACTGCAACCGCCAAGGTCCACAACAAACACGGAGTGCAACCTATTTCCTGGCAACACCTTGCGTGACGTCAACCCCTATTCCGGCTGACGGCTGATAGCTGACAGCTGACAGCTGACGGCTGAACGTGGTTCCATCGCACATTTCCACAGGATGCACGAGCTTATTGAACACCCTCTAAGGCCCGTTTTCGGGTTCGCGAGCGAGCGTCTTGCAATCCCTGGACGACTTCGGTGTAGAAACACAAGGAGCGCCACGCTGATTCCAGGTCGGCAACGCCTGGGATCAACCGTCGCCGATTCGATACGACTGGCGGCGGCGCGGGGCTGTGTGTGCAGATTGCGGCCGGGCGTATCGGCAATACGCCGCAGTGGTCATGGTGGTGACGAGGCGTCTTTCGCTGGAGAGGAACCAGGACGTGCCGAGCTATTCGTACAGTGCCCGAAGCGTCACCGGGCAGTCGATAAGCGGGGTTCTGACGGCCGAGAACTACCAGGTTGCCCTGCGCAAGCTGGAGGAGCAGTCGCTCTATCCGGTGAACGTGAGCGAGGGGATCGAGGAACTGAGTCGGGGCGGCATCGGGGGTCGGATCAAGTCCAGGCACCTGACCACGTTCTATAGTCAATTATCGGATCTCCTGCAGGCCGGCGTGCCGATCCTGCGGGCTTTGGACGTGCTGGCAAAGCAGGACACAAACGCCACCTTGACGATGCTGATTAAGGACTTGCGGGAGGATGTGGCTGGCGGCACGTCGCTGGGCGATGCGATGGGCAAGCATCCCCGCCATTTTCCGGACCTTGTGCCGTCGATGGTGCGGGCGGGCGAACAAGGTGGATTCTTGGAGGACGTACTGACCCGGATCGCCGGCTTCTCCGAGCGGCAGGACGAGCTGCGCAGCAAGCTGGTCGGCTCGATGATCTATCCGTGTATTTTGGTCTTTGCCGGCGGTTCGATCATCACGTTCCTGTTGGTGTTCGTGGTGCCGAAGCTGCGCACACACTTGCGGGAAGAGGACTTCAACGTCTTGACCCACATAGTGTTCGGCGCCTGCGATTCTCTGAAAAACTACTACATGTTGATCATCGCGGCGGTGGTCCTGTTGTTTCTTGCATATAAGGGATTCATGCGGACGGAAACGGGGCAGCGTGCGCTGGCTAAGTTCAAACTGCGGGCCCCGGTGATGGGCAAGATCGTGACGATGGTTGCGGTGTGTCGATTTTGCCGGATTCTGGGCACGCTGCTCAGCAACGGTGTGCCGATTCTTCAGTCTTTGAGAATATCGAAGGACTCGGCCGGCAACGCCATCCTGGCCGAGCAAATCGAGCGATCAGAAGAGAACGTCCGCAAGGGGGACACTCTGGCCCGGCCCCTGGGCGAATCGGGACTGTTCCCGCCGGATATCATCGACATGATCGCAGTGGCCGAGGAAGGCAACAACCTCGAGAAGGTGCTGGTGCAGATCGCGGACACGAACGAGGTCCGCACCGCGCGGCAGATCGACTTAGGGGTGCGCATCATCGAGCCGGTTCTGCTCGTTGTCATGGCGGGGATGGTTTTGGTCATTGCCATAGCCTTGTTGCTGCCGATCTTGACTATGGGGACGGGTTCGCATTGATCGGGAACATGGATGAGGGCATCGCAAACGAACGATGTCAAAACGTTTTTGGAGATTCGGACAATGAAACGTAGTAGTCAACGTGGGCGGAAAAGGGCGTTTACCCTTCTGGAGCTGTTGCTGGTGGCGGGAATCCTGGCCGTGCTGGCCGCCTTTGCCCTCCCGGCGCTGTATGGCCGCGCCACCGCGGCGAAGATTGACATCACCAAGGCTGAGATCGGACGAAACGGTCCGATCGCCAAGTCGCTGGAGGCCTTTCGTTTCGACGTGGGCCGCTATCCAGAGACGTCGGAAGGACTGGAGGCCTTGTTCAAGGCGCCCAGCGGTCTGGATGACGAAGAGGAAGGCCAATGGAAGGGTCCCTATCTGGAAGGAACGCCGGATGAGCTGCGCGACGCGTGGAACCATGAGTATGAATACAAGTGTCCGGGCGACGTGAATGAGGAGTCCTTTGACCTCTGGAGTCGCGGACCCGACGGGAAGGAAGACGGCGGAAAGGAAAGCTCCGACGACATCAAGAACTGGAGGGACAAGTAGTCCCGATTACGGATTGGCGATTGACGATTGCGGATTGTGGATTCGCGATCGTGGATTGTCGCAGCTTCGTAGCCCGTGATGGCCGTTGTGGGCAAAGGGCGTCACCGTTACCGTTCGGAAGGGCTTATGGCCTATCGACCGCGACATTCAGGTCGGTTTTCTCGTGCAGGGCGTAACCCGCTAAGGCGCGGGTTTACGCTTTTAGAGGTCTCGCTCGTCCTGGGGATTCTGGTGTTGCTGGCCGCGCTGGCAATGCCGAACCTGATCGGCGAGATCGAGGCTCGACGGTTGCGCGTTTCTGCCGTCCAGATGCGCGCGCTGCTGGAGTTGGTGCGGCACAACGCGCAGTTTGACGGCAAGCGATATCGCATCCGCTTTCCCGAGGAGGACGAGCTGGACCCGATCGGCGGCGATCGCCAGCCGATCATCGAGCGCGAGGACGACCCACTGGAAGAGCCGGACGAATGGAAGGTCGTCACGAACCCATGGGCGGTGGGAGAGACGCTGCTCAGGGATGTCTGGTGCGTCCAGGCGCGTCTGGGCCGGCCGACGGTCGAGAAGCTCCTCGATCCCGAAGTGTCGGTGGCGGACAAGCTCGAAGCCAGCATGGAGGATTTCGATGAGAACCGCCCGCCGCTTTACGTCGAGCCGGACGGCACCAGCCCGTGGGTGACGTATGTGATCACGCAGGCCGACCGGGACCTGGAGCCTGAGGACCTGGAGCCTCCGGTTTATGGGGATGAAGAGCATCCCGAATGCGTAGAAATCATCGTCGAGGGCCTGACCGGCATGATCTGGCTCCAGAGGCCCCTGTATGAGGAGGAATTGGATCTGTTCGAGGAGAACGGTTGGCCTCCGGTCCTGCGTAAGGACTTCTTCCAGCGGCAGGCGCTGACGGAAGATGACTTCGAGGAGCTTCGCGAGAGCGAGATTAGCCCATGATTGACGCGCGTGGAGCAATGTACCGTCCGGCAAGACCGCCTTTGGCGCGCGCAGGTGTGGCACAGGTTTCTGACCCGTGTGGTTCACCGGCTGGAAGCCGGTGCCACACAAACCAGTGCCAAATTGGCGCGTATGTGTTGCTCGAGACGGTGATCGCCACGGGTCTTTTGGTATTGGGTCTGGCGGTTATCGGGGCGCAGGTGCAGAAGTCCTACTTCGGGGCCAAGCACATGGAACGCCGCGAACGGGCGCGGATGCTGGCGGAATCGAAGCTTGCCGAGCTGGACACAGGCCTGTTGGAGTTCGAGTCGTTCGACGAGGAGTTCGAGGAGGAATTCGGTCCCCTGTTTCCCCACTACGGCTTTCGGATAACGATTGAGCCGACGGTCACCGAAGAGCTGAACCTGGTCACGCTGGAGATACTCCACCTGATCCGTGACTACGACAATGATGATTTCGATTTCGACGAGGCGAAGGTCCTGCACACGCTGTACACTTTCCGCCTAACACCCAGGCCCTTGGATCTGAGCGTCGATTTCGGAATGGAAGAGGAGCAGTTGGAGGAACTGGAGCTCGCCGCGTCGGATGTAGGCCTCGATATAGACCCGTACGAATGGGACTCAAGAATCATCGCGACACTGGATGTCGAGGAGTTGATCCAATTTGTGCCGGCAATGATGAAAGCGTTCGGGCTGACCTTGCGGGATATTCAAGGGCTTCCGCCGGAGGTGCGGGAGGCGCTGAAGGGCTTGCAGAGTGAACTGTCGGGTGAGGGTTTTGGCCGGGAAGAAGACGACGGTTTCTGACGGATGATGATGAAATGTTCGGATCGCGGGTGAGTCGGACCAGGCTGCGGCACGGGATGTGGCTGCACGCGGTGACGTTGCTGGAGGTCGTGCTGGCGATCGGGTTGCTTGTTCTTTTGTCAGGGACGACGTTCTGGTTCTATGAGAGTACGCTCGCGGAGCGGACGGAGACGATCGAGGACTCGCAGAAGCTGCAGTTGGCGCGGACGCTGATGGATCAGATGGCGCGGGAGATTCGCTACGCCAGTTCGTTTACGCCGGGGTACGGCACGGGTCTGGTGGGCGGCAAGGAGCACATCACGATTTACACGACGCGGCTTCCGCGAAAGGTGCTCAGCGAGGAGCGGACCGTCCGTGACGACGAAATCCCCGGCGAGTTCGACCTGATGGAGGTCAAATACTACATCGCCAGGCATGAAGAGATCGAAGATGAAGATGGCCATCCGCTGGCGCTTGGCCTGGTGCGCAAGGAGACACGAACGCTGCGCGAGGGGCGAAATCGCAGTGAGTCGGAGGAGGAGGGGGGGGGATTCATCGAACTCGACTTCGACGAGGAGGAATTCGATGTCCTCGAGGACGAGGAAATCGACGAGCTGACCACGGTCAAGGAGGAGATATACGCCCGCGACATCAAGTATTTGAGGTTCCACTACTTCGACGGGCATACATGGTGGCCCGACTGGGAGCTCGAGGGCGCCAACTCGCTGCCCCAGATCGTGCGCATCACGTTCGGTTACACCCCCCACCCGCCGGAAGACGAGTTCGGCGAGGAGGAGGAAGACCTGTTCCTCGAGGACCCGGAGGAGCAAGACCCCCTGCCGGAGGATGAGTATACGATGTTTGTCCGCGTTCTTCAGTCGGACATTTTCTTCGGCTCGCGCATAGCGCGTACGGCGCAGGACATCGCCGAACAAGCTGCGGAGGAGGCGGAGGGACTCTAGTTTGATTGCGGATTGACGATTGCGGATTGACGATTGCGGATTGCGGATTGCGGATTGGAGATTGGTTGTGTTATGAAGTGTGTCGGGTCGACAAATGTCTATCGTCTGAGTCGGTTGCCCGCGGCGGGCGAGCGGTTTGACCGCTCGGCCCGGCGGGGGATGATTCTGCCGCTGATTCTGCTGATGCTGATTCTGATCGGTTTGCTGGCGGCAAGTTTCGCCTTTCACGTCAACGCCCGGCTGGCTTCCACGCAGGTTTCGATTAACCGACTGCAAACGCGGCTGGCGGCTGAGTCGTGTGTTGAAAAGGTCAAGCTAATCCTCAGCGACGACCGGCTGAACATGGACCGGTGGTACGACAACCAGGACGAACTGCATCGAACGATCGTCTGGAAGCCCGGGGCGGATGAATCGGTGTTGGACACAAACGAGGAGTTTGAGGACGAGCCGATGGTCTACCGCTGCAGCGTGGTGGCTGATGACTTCACCGACGACGAAGAGTTGATCCGGCTGGGCGTTACCGATGAGGCGTCCAAACTCAACGTCAACGAAGCCACGCGCGATCAGCTTATGATTCTGGTCAGTGCGGCAGTCGGCGACCGTGAAGATGTCGATCCGGAGGAGTTGGTGGCTGCCATTTTGGACTGGCGCGACGACGACTCCGACGCTGACGCCGGCACGGAGGAGGGCGACACGGAGGGCGAGTATTACAACGAGTTGATCAAACCGTACAAGGTCAAGAACGGGCCGTTTGACACGATCGAGGAGATCTTGCTGGTAAAGGGCATGGACGGGCGGATTTTGTACGGCGAGGATTACGACCGAAACGGATTGCTGTCGCCAAACGAAGACGACGGAGACGAGCGCTTTCCGCCCGACAACGGCGACGGCGATTTGAACCTCGGGTTGTTCCCGCATATCACCGTTCATTCGCGCGATTTCAATGTCAGCAACGACGAGCGAGATCGGATTTACCTGTACGGCGATGAGCGCAAGTTGCGATCGCAGTTGATGGAGGAGTTTGACGATCGGGCGAAGCTGCAGTTCGTGCTGGCAGCGATCCAGCCGCAAGGTGGCGGAGGTTCCGGCGGCAGCTCGAAGCGCTCGGGCGGATCCGGCGGGCAGGACACGTCCTCCGAGAAGCCGGGCGGCGGAGGCGGCGACAGTTGGCCCGGACAGAGCGGCGGCGGATCCGGCGGGCAGGGCACGTCCTCCGGGAAACCGGGCGGCGGCTCGACAACGGACGACAACGGTCGGCCAATAACCGCTCGCGACGACCCGAAGAGCAGCCGTCTGGCGCAAGTGCGGCCTGGCGGTTCAAGCCGCTCTCCAAAGTCCGGGTGGGGGGGCGAAAGCGGCGGTGACAAGGCCACGACCGGTGGCGAGGACACCGCCGCCGGTGCCGACGGCACCACGACCGGCGGCAGTGGAGACGGCACCACAAGCGGCGGCATCACCATCGGTGATGATGGTCGCATCATGGACGCGGACGGTAACATCATCGACGACGGCACGAACCGGCCTGGCGACGAGGCGGCGGAAGAGGAAGGCGGCGGCGGAAACGGAGACAACGGTCGCTTTCGGACGCCGGCCGAGTTGCTGTTGGACCATCCGACCGCAGGCCGGAGCCCGTTTGATGTAGAGGACTTACCGATTCTTATGGACCGCCTCACGGCTGATCCGCCGCGCAGCGAGATTCCGGGGCTGATCAACGTAAACACGGCCCCCCACCAGGTCTTGCGGTGCATCCCGGGCCTGACGGAGGACGAGATTGACGCCATTGTCAGCAAGCGGGAAAACCTCGACCCGGAAACCAAGGCGACGACCGCATGGCTGGTGACGGAAGATGTGCTCGATTTTAAGAAATTCGTCGAGATCGCCCCGCTGGTGACGGCTCGTGGGACGCAGTTTACGATTGAGTCGCTGGGGTATGCGGATTTCATCGGAATGGTGACCAGGCTGCAGGTCGTGGTGGAGATGCGCGGGCCGATGGTCCAGGCTATGTACCATCGCGACTTGACACACCTCGGCGGGCATTACCCGATTCGCGAGGATGATCTGGAGGAACTTCGTGGCCGGTAGTACGCGACGAAAACCGGTAGTGGCTTTGGAATGGGACGCGCGGACGCTGCGTGTAGCTCATGCATCGTGGCGCAAGAAACGTGTCCGGGTTGACAAGGTTCTGTCGGCCGAGATTCCCAGCGACATTGACCGCCATGACGCGGAGCAGATGGGTCATTATATCCGTCGCATACTGCACGAGCAGGGTATTCACACGCGGCGGGCGGTTGTCGACATTGCGCGCGATCAGGCGATTTTGAGCACTTTGACGCTTCCGGTCGGGGCGCCTGAAGATCTGCCCGGCATGGTGGAGTTCCAGATTGCCAAGGACCTGCCGTTTGCGGCTTCCGACGCGGCCATCGATTTCGCCATGCCGCCAGACGCATCAGATGGGGATCTGGTTCCGATTGCCGTCGCGGCGGTGCGCCACGAGTTCGTTGAGCACTATAAAGCCATTTGCCACGCGGCCGGGTTTAGGCTCGAGCGCATCGGACTGCGTCCATTTGCCAACAAGATCGCCGTGTGCGAGATGCTCAAAGGCGCCCTGCCTGAGCACGTCTTGTTCATCGACGTGGGCCCGACCTTGATGGAAGTCGACGTCATCAGCCCGTCATCGCTGGCGTTCAGCCGGGCGGCCTCGGTGATCGTGCCCAAGAGCTTGAGCAAGACGCCAGGCTTGAGGCTGTTGGCTCCTGGGACAGACGGCGACGTGGGCGGTGTGGGCGACGTGTCCGATTCGGCGAGTGATTCCTCCGGCGTTGTCCCGGTTGAGCCGTCGATTCTAAGCACTGATTCGGTCGTCAGGGAGCTGCTGCTGGAGGTCACGCGGTCGGTGGAGGCCTACCGCACCTCGGATCCCGGGGCTTCGATCACCCACGCGGTAGTCGCGGGCGACCTGGGTGTGGAGGAGGCGCTTCAAGAGGCGATCCAAAGCCGTTTCGGGTTCAGTGTGGACCTGTACAACCCGGCATCGACGTTCGGTTGGACACCGGACGAGGGGGCGGGTGCCTCCGGCTTCCCGGCGGTTTTGGGTTTGATCCTCGGTGAGGAGGTGGAGGAACGCCTGCACTTTGATTTCCTCCACCCCAAGCAAACGGTGACGCAGGCGCAGGTCCAACTTCGCAAGGCCCCGCGGCGGTTGGCCTGGGTGGCGTTTATCATCGTCGCCGCGGGCGTGCTCTATTGGGCGCAGTTCTCGCCGGGTCGCCGGGAGGTTCGAAACCTGGAAAGACAGATCGCAAATCTGGAAGAAGGGCGACGCGACAAGGAAGCCTTGATCAGACTCGTTCAACAAATCAGTGATTTCGATGACAGACAGGAGATATGGGTGGACAACCTGTTTGATCTTGTGGATGCCCTGCCGACGAACGAGACGCTCGTCCTAGAGCGGCTCGACATGATCAACAAGGAACGCCAATTCACGGTCAAGACCCGGACCAAGGCCCACGAGGACGGGGTCCGGATTCGCGAAGCGGTGGAACGCTACACGCGCGAAGGTGCGGCCAAGCCCCGTTTTGACGCGTGGCTGGCGTCGCGGGGCGATGGTCAACGGGGCGACAAATACCCGTATACCCAGGACTTGCACGTTCGTTTGCTCAAGGACGGTTGGAAGCCATCCTCAGTAGACGAAGTCACGGACGACGCGTCCGACGCGAAGACCGGCGACGCACCCGCCGGCAAGACTGATGACGCGAGCGGTAAAACGACCGGCGGCAGCGCCGGTAACACTGCCAAGTACGAACCGAAGGCATGAGACTGATACGGCGTAAACGAAGTCATCATGGATAAACGCACGAAAACCCTGGCAATCGTGTTTGTGGCCGTGCTCGGCGCGGTAGTGTTCGCCAGAGGCATTTGGCCTCGATGGGTAAAGCCGTTGCTGGTCACCGAAGAGCGCCAGAGTGAACTTAGGGCGGAGCTCGAAGACCTCCAGGCGTTTAACCGCAGGTTTCAGGACGCGGCTTTGGAGTACAAGCAGCTTGTCTATCGTGCGGGATCGATGGATGCCGGCGTTGTGCGTGACGATCTAGACCGGCGCCTCGACGCCTTGATCAAAAAGCACAATTTCGATGAATGGCGTCTCTCACCGAAAAGCGCGGCCCTGAACCGCAAGACCAACTGGCAATCATTGCGCTTTACGGTCAGCGGGGAGGCGCCGCTGGTTTCGGCCCTACGTTTTCTGCGCGACCTTTACGAGTTGCCCCACGTGATGCGCGTGATCGATCCGAAGCTGGTGCCCCAGGGCGACAGCCGCAGCAAGAAGAACGTGGACAAGGTCAAGCTGACGGTGGCGATTGAGGCCCTGGTGCTGCCCAATCAGGACGTCCTGCCCAAAGAGCTGAAATCCCAGGAATTCAACCAACCCGAAGAACACGTCCGCCACCGAGACGTGGATCTCCAGTACGTGGCGGCGCGGAAGCCGTTTTTGGAGTATGAGCCGCCACGGACACCGGTTGTAAAGCGAACGCCTGAGAGAAAGACCGAGCCCAAGGTGGTGAAACCACCGCCGTCCCCACCGCCGCCGGACTATCGCTGGAAGGGAAGATGGCGTCTGGTGGGTACGTGGCGGAACCCTTCACGGCCCGAGGTCCATTTTGCCAAGGTGGAAGATCAGGGGGCGCGTTCGTCTGAGCGGAAGCGTAACGTCGCTGCCGGTGAGGACTTCGACGGCGGCGAGTTGCTCTGCGTGCAACCGCGCGGGGCGCTGGTGCGTAGAGAGGACGGAGATTTCGTGTATCGGCTCGGCGAATATTTCGCCAGTGCGATGGCCGTCGGTCAGGTGGAGGGGTTTGAGGATTTGAAGGCCCAGTCACAGCGGCTGCGAATGAAGGAGCCGCCGATGGAGTTGAGCGAACCGGATGAGTCAAAGGCGTCCGGCGACGCCGGCCTCACGCCGCCCAAGCCGACGCGGAGGCGCCACGATGTTACGGTGGCCGGTGACGGCACCACGACCTCCACGATCGGTGACGCCGACGGCGGCACCGAGACCGCCGCGCACCCGCAAGACATGTCGGCCCTTTTCGGCAAAGAGCTACGGGATTTCGTTGAGAAGAAGGCCGGTGAGTCACAGACGGACGGACGGGCCCGCAGGAAGTCACCCAAGTCAGGTGCGTCGGACAGGAAGTCAAATCGCACCACGGCGGGAGGGCTTGAAGGTGATCAAGCCTCAAAGAGCGGTTTGTCCACGAAATCCGCCGCTAGTGACAAGAGCTTGTCACCGGCGGAGGCGGGCGTGATCGGGCCGAAGGCGGAGGAGAAAAAGCCGCAGAAATCCGCCAAGACCGATGAACCCGGCAAGCCCGAGAAGGGTGGTGTGGCCGGGGCCGGTGCGAGCGAGTCCGAATCGGCCAAACAGCCCAAGGAAGGCGAGACAAATTCAAAGGAAGGTGGCTCCTCGACGACGAGCCACACCAGCGGATAGTGGTGCCATCAGGATGGGCCGGCCGGCGGGGCGTCCGACGGACGGCCACGACAGGCTCTTGATACACAGCGTCAAGACCCGATCGGACTATGCACCAATCCGCAGACGAGTTAGACACCAGATACGCGACGGCCGAGCCGGGCCGGCGCATAGGAGGCTAGACGATGATCGACCACGCAACCTCGTTTTCTCTTCGACGGCTTATGACGTTGGTTGTTCCCCTCGTGCTGATAGCGGCGGTATTTGCCCTGACGCACCCTACCGTAGTCGGCTCGCCGGCCCAAGTGCGGGACTCGCTGGTCCAGGTGGGTGGTCAGGAATCCGACTGGGGGTCCGCGTCCGGTCCCGTCGGCCTGTCCGGCGAGTTGAGGCGATCTGTGGGCCCTCCAGTTGGCGATAAGACCACGAAGGCTTCATCGGACAAGTCCGCCAAGGATGACAAGAGCGATAAGGGCGATAAGAAGAAAAAGAGGCATAAGAAAAAGGCCGGCGAGCCCGACAAGTCCGGCACGGGTAAGAAGGCATCGAAGGACGGCAAGGACAAGAAAAAGGACAAGAAATCCAAAGACAGTAGTGACAAGTCAACGCCGTCGAAGGCAGTGGTGAAGCCGTCGCGGACCGCCCACAAACCGACCTCGCCGCCCAAGCCGACCCATTCCGGCGCTGCCGAACGGGCTTCACAACAAGAGACGAGCGTTACGCGACTCAACGAGATGGGCGAGATCGAGACCTCGGCCTTCGATCCCGTCCCCATGGGTCCGCCTACCGGTCGCGACGTGACACGGACGCCGTCGCCGATCCCACTGGAACCCCCCCCACCGGTGCGAAGCTCGCCGGCACCAAGCAAAACACACGGGAGCTCATCGTTCAAGCCCTCCGGGACGTCTACAAGGAGCTCGCCGCCGACGCACAAACCGAGTGTCCAACGTATCACACCTTCGCGAACGCCCTCTCCGCCGAGCAGCAGCGGACGAACGCCTTCCCGTCCGCCGTCCAGGCCTCCACAGCGCACGACATCGCCCCGTGGGAGCGGCAGTCCGATCCACATACCGGGTGATTTCGAAGGTCTGCCGCCCGAGGAGCGGATGTACAGCTTCATCAGCCTCAAGAACGCGACTTATGAGGAATTCCTGGATATTTTCGCGCAGCAATCCGGTCTGACGATCATAGGAGACGTGCCGCCGCAGGGCCGCGTGACCGTCGTTCCCAGCGATCGGGACCTGACCTATGCGGAAGCGTTGCGGCGTGTTCGTACGCAGCTTTTCATCTACAGACCGCTGGAGCCGTGGTGGGCCCTTCGCGACGGCGAAAACCTGAAGATTCTTCGTTTCGCGGACGTGTATCGCCAGCTCAAGCCGGAGGAGATGTACGCCGACGTCGAGACCTTTTTGACCGCGGCGCTTCATAATGAGGATGCAGCGTATGTGAAGTACACCCCGCTTTTCGGTTCGGTCTCAGACCTGGAACACCTGCACATGTTCATGCCCGACTATGCCAGAATCGCGCCCGTCCCGGGGTCGAACGCGATGGGCATTTTCGCTCTGGTGAAGGACATCAAGAAGTACATCGCCCTGGCTGAGTTCTTCGGCAGCGAGGAGGACCCCCGGCCTATAGAGTGCATCCCCTGCACGTATGTTTTGCCGTCCGAGGCCATCAGGCAGCTCAACAGGATGATGACATCAAAGCAAACCGGATCGAGTTCTATAAGAACGTCCCCCCGACCGCCCTCCTCCAGGTCCACCGGGAGCACAACGATCGGTCGCATCCCTGAGCCGGAAGTCACCATGGTGCCGTTCGATGATCACAAGGAGATCTTCGTGCGGGCGATGCCGGCCAAGATCCGCGAGATCAAGCGCCTGATGCCGTTTATCGACCGTGGTCCGACCAGCAACCCGCCCGTGATCATAAAGTTGGAACACGCAAAAGCGGATGACATGGCCAAGCTGATCCAGCAGATCATCGCCGCCGAATCGAGCAAGTCTCCGCAGGGAACACGAGTGACTTCCTCGGGCGGCAGAACGACCATCACCGCCCGAACCGGCGCGGTCTCGGCAGGCAACGTTTCAATCATCCCCTCGCCGGGGTCCAACGAACTGATCGTGATTGCGGACGACGAAGGCGTCGCCCGCGTTCGCAGCCTGGTGCAGATGTTCGATAGTCCGACGGAAACCGGTCCGATTGGTGTCGAGCTGAAACACGTTTCGGCCTCTGAGGTGGTGGCGACGATCAACCAGGTGTTGGGCGGCGTGAAGACATCGCCGGGTTTGGGCGGGGTGCAGCGGCGTGCCATTCCTGGTCGTGAAGACAAGGTGATCTGGATCACCGGGTCGGTCAAGGACCTTGCCCAGATGCGTGAGTTGATCGCGGCGATCGATGTGCCGCAGGCGGACGTGTCGCTGCACATCGTCAGACTGAAGAACCAGTCGCCGTCGTTTATGGCGAACTTCTTGAGGCAGTACGACGGGGCCGGGGCGGGCACGACGGCCTTCAAGCCCGGCTCCAAGACGGCGGCGGCGCGCGCCAGGCAGGCGGGCAAGTTCACACCGGATGATCAGACCAAGCGTTTGTGGGTGCTGTGTACCAACGAGGAGTGGGAGACGTATCTGCCGTTGATCGAGCAGGCCGATGAGGAAAAGACCGAGGCGCTGACGCTGATTGAAGTCAAGCACATCGAGCCGGACGAGGCGATCTCGATGATCTCCAGATTGATACCGGTGGGGGCGCAAAAGGGCGGCCCGGCGAAGCGGTACGCCCCTGCCAAGGGTGCGATCATCGTCTACGGCGCAAGTGAGTCGGACGTGGACGATATTCGCGCCCTGCTCGAGGCGATCGATCAACCCGACGGTCTTATCCAGCGGACGTTCACGATCAAGCACGCCGATCCCAAGGAGTTGGTGGCCGTTATCGAGGCGTTGGCCATGGGCGGGGCGGGTCCCAGGCCGCCGGCGACCAAGGCGGGCGTGCATCGTGCAGGCGGGGCGTCGTCCGACGACGCAACGGTTGTCCCCTTCGGGCAGAACCTGATCGTTCGGGCTACGCCTGAGAAGATGGGCGAGATCGCCGCCGTCATCATCGAGTTCGACGTGGACGCAGACGACAGTGAAATCCGCACCTACAAGTTCGCCGAAGGCGTCGACGTGGTGTCGATCGCCAACACGCTGCCGGACATGCTTCCCGGCGATCGTGCGGTACGGCCTGGGACGCGGCCAACGCCCGGCGCGAAAATCGGGCCGAAGTTCATCCCGCAACAGGCCGCCAACAAGTTGATCGTCATCGCGCCAAAGACGCTGTATCCCAAGATCGAGGAGGCCATTGACATCCTGGGCGCGGACGCATCCGGCGCGCCGGTGATGCGGGCAATCGCCCTGAAAAAGGCCGATCCGCAGGAGATGGTGCGGGTCATCCAGCAAATGATGAACGCCCGCAAGGGTCGCGGCCCGGTGGTCAAGGGTAGGCCGGCCGGCGGCGGGACGACGTTCACTATCGTAGCCCAACCGGGGGGGGGTGGCGTGGTTGTGAACGGCCAGCCCTCCGACGTGGCGTTGGCGGCGGGATGGATCGAGGAACTCGACAACGCAGCCGCCAGCGGACAGGAGATCAAGATATACCAGATCGTCAACGCCGACGTGGAGCAGCTCGTCAACATCATCATGAACGTGGTGGACACAGGCCCCAAGGCCAGACCCGGCGGCCGTCCCGGCGGAAGCCAGGAGGAGGATGAATGGGGCTTCGAGGTGTCCATCGAACGCGTCGGTAAGGACGTGTATCTGCAGGCCGACCTCATCAATGACACCATCATGGTGGCGAGCACGCCGGCCAAGATCGAGCAGATCGACGCGATCGTCGCCAAGTTTGATCCGCCGGAGGGCGAGGGCGTTGCGGGCCTTCTGCCGCTGGCGGAGCTGCCCATTAAGACTTACACCTTGAAGCATGTGGATGCGTTCGACGCCGTTGACCTGCTGAACTCGCTGCTGGAAGTCCTTTGGAGGCCGCGTAACGAACTACCGGAAGTGGACTACATCCCCTGGACCGACATTCTGGTCATTCGTTACCCGAAGGAGGAGCGATTGACGGAGGTCGTGGAGATCATCCGCGAGCACGTGGACATTGCGGCCGAGGGCGCCGACGAAATACGGAGGGTCATTCTTCCGGTACCCCCCAACATGTCAGCGAGAGACGCGGCGGAGCAGCTTCAAGGACGGCTCGGAAACGTGAACATCGAGCGAATCGGCGGCCCCGGGGCCCAAGAGAGAGGCCTGGTCACGCGGGTTCACCCGCCGAGAGAAAGAGGCGACCAGAAGGAACCTGAGAAGGAGCAAGAGACGAAAGAAGGCAGTCGTGGGGCTTCCGGGTCGAGCGGATGTGTGCTGCCGCTGTCGTTGCAGCGGTTCGAGATGGCGTTGACATCGGCCTTGCCGGGCCAGGTCGCCGACGACGATAACGCCGAGGCGTCGAAGAAGTCAAGGAAGAAAGATAAGGACAAAGGGGAAAAGAAGAACAAGGGCAAAAAGGGAGGAAAACGCGACGGCAAGAAGAAGGCTGACGTCCATACTGGAGAGCCTGAAGAGGTCGAGGCTCCGCCCGTTGTGGAGCGTATGTCGGCGCCGGTGATGCAGGCATCCCTTGGAACCGCTCCGGCGGAGGCAGCCTGGTCGCAGGAAACTGCGGAACAACCCCCACTGCAAGACCCGAACGAGGGTACGTCCGGTCAGGCGGTTGAGGCCGCACCTGAGCCTCAAACCGAACCTCAATCTGAGCCGGAAGCTGAACCGGCGTTTGTACCGCAGTCGCCCGACCCGGCGGAACCCGGTGAGGCAGCCCAACAGGAACCGCCGGAAGTCAGGGTCCTGCCCGGGCCTGCCGTCGAGGATGAGCAGACCGAGGAGCCGGACGATGATGAGGAGACCGAGGATCCGGACGATAAGGAGACCGAGGAGCCGGACGATAAGGAGACCGAGGAGCCGGAGCTGACACAGCTTAAGGTTTACTACGACGAAGTGGAGAACGTCCTGATCGTCGAAGGGATTGGTCAGGACGTTGAGGACCTGGAAGAAGCGCTGGAGACGCTGGTGGAGGATTATGCCCCCACCAAGCCGGACATCCGAATTTACCGCATCAAGTACATCGATCTGTACCTGGCCCAAGAGATCGTCGAGGAGATGTTCAACACGCCGCGGGCGGAGGTCCAGGCGATCCAGCGGCAGCAGCAGCTCATCAGGCAGCAGCAGTTGCAGCAACAACGGCAGCAGCAGCAACAACAGCAGGCCAAAAGAGGCGCTGAGCAGGCCGGCAAGGGGCAGCAGCCCCAGCCCGCCAAGCCCGGCCAGCAGCCCACCAAGCAGCCGACCGTCCAGCAGATTCCTCAGCTTCCGCCGACCAATGTGCGGGTCTATGCGAATCCGCGCGACCGGACGCTGATCATCCGTGCAAACACCGGCGATTACCCGGCGCTGTTGGAGCTTCTGGCGACTATCGATCAGCCGCAGGTGGACGTGCGCGAGTTTCGGCGCTATCCGCTGGAGAAGCTCGAGGCGGCGGAGGTCGAGAAGAACCTCAAGACGTTTTTGGGGCTTTCCGACCGGCCCATGTCGCCGGAGCAAAGGCTCAAGGCTGCCGGCAACGGCATGCTGTTGCCGCGAAGCATTCAGGACAAAACGGTTCTGCCCGACGGCTACGTGGTCTCCCCCAGCCAGATCCGCCTGACAAGCAACGCGGCGTCCAACACGATCATTGCCCAGGCCCCCCCGGCGGTGCTCGATTACATCGGTGAACTGCTGGACCACATGGAGAGCTTCGATCTGCCCAAGCCGAGGATCCTCGAACTCAAATACACCAAGCCGACGGTCGTGGCCGAGGCGGTCATGATGGCGTACACCGGCGCCCAGGCAACCAGAGGCGGCCAGAAGGGGCGGCTGAAGATCACCGGCTACGACCCGACCAAGCAACTCTTCGTCAGCGCCCCGGATGACAAGACGTTTGAAGAGATCAAATCGCTGGTGGAGAACACCCTGGACAAGCCTCGGGAGGAGGTAGAGTTCAAAATCTACATCCTCGAGCACGCCAACGCCCGCGTGGTGTACGAGCGCATGAAGAGCATGCTGACCGAATGGGTCAAGGCCAAGCGAATGGCGGGCGACAAGAGCGCAATGGAGGCGTTCGCCGTCGACGTAGACGACGCCGCCAACGCGCTGATCGTGCTCGGCGGGCCGGAGACATTCGCCTTTGTGGAGCGGGCGCTGGAAAAGGTCGACACACCGATCGCCGCGTCCGGCGAAATCGTCAACGCCATGTATCTGCTCAAACGGGCCAACGCGGTCGAGGTCGCCAGGAACATCACCAACATGTTCAAGGCGCGGAAGAGCAAGGCTCCGGCTCCGCAGGTGGAAGCCAATAAAGACCTGAATCTGCTGATCGTGCGAGCCACCAAGGCGCAGCAGGAGGAGATCGAGCGAGATTTCATCAAGAAGCTGGACGAGATGCAGCCGCCGGCGCTTAAGTCGGAGGCGATCAAACTGACGCACGGCAATCCGGCGGTTGTGGCTGAGATCGTCCAGGGGATCATAAACCAACGGATCGAGGCGATCAGAAAGCAGAAGGTCTCGGTCGGGCCGCTGGAGACCACGGTGGCGATTACCCCGGACGTGGACACGGGGCAGATCCTGGTGCTGGCCAGCGAAGAGAATATGAAGCTCATCAAGGACCGCATCGCGATGCTGGATACCGAGGAGGCGAGCGAGAAGGGCACGCTCAAGACGATCCCATACCGGCTGCGATTCGCCGATCCGAATACGGTGCGGACCATCATCACGCAGTGGTCTCAGGTCCGCCGCGGCGGCGGTCGCGGCAAGGGCGGCGGGGCCGTCGCGGTGCGCGACATCGTCCAGGCCGTGGTGGAATGGACGACACAGTCGGTGGTGGTGACCGCCAGCGAGGAGAACCACGAGAGAATCAGAGAGCTTATCGCAGAACTCGACAAGGACAGCGGCAAGGGACGCGTGCGGGAGATCTACTTTTTAGAGCAGATGGCCCGGGCGTCCGAGTTGGCCAACATCTTGAACCAGGCGTTTCGCTCCAGCTCAGGCCAGCGCAGCCGCCAACAGTCGGAGAAGTTCTCGGTTGTCGCCAATGATACGCTCAACGCCTTGGTCCTCTCCGGCACACAGGAGGACATCGACGAAGCCCGGACGCTGATCGCGGATCTGGACCAGGAGACGACGGGCGTCATCGTCAAGGTGTATAAGCTTAACTACGCCGATCCGGGTTCGGTGGTGGGGACCGTGCGCGGCTTGTTCCCGGCGCGGACGCGTCGGGAGGAGGATCGGGTCAGCGTGGCCTACGCCTGGCCCAGCAGCCTGGTCGTCGGGGCCAATGTGGAGAACCACGCGAAGATCAAGGATGTTCTTGATCAGATCGACAAGGAATCGTCGGTCGAACGACAGTTGCACCATGTTAAGCTGGAGCACGGCAACGCGGGTGATCTGGCGCGGACCCTGTCCACTATTTTCGCCCGGACTCAGCCGCGCAAGCGCAGTGACGTGGCGGCCATGTACATCTCCGCGGACCCGGCCACCAACACCCTGCTGGCCTTCGCCAACGAACAGGAAATGGAGCGGCTCAAGACGCTACTCGAGGTGCTCGACACCGAGAGCGATGCGAACCAGATCATCGTCAAGGTCTACAAGCTGGAGTACGCCGATCCTAGTACGGTGGCCAACCTGGTCCGCCAGTCGTTCGCCGCCAAGGGATCGCGCAATCCGGCGGATCAGGTGCGAGCTACCCCCGGCTGGCCGGACAACGTGGTGGTGGCCGCCTCGGTGGAAAACCACAAGAAGATCGAGGAAACAATAAAGACGATCGATGTGGCCTCGATCGTCCAGCGCAATGAGCACGTGATCAAGCTGCAACACGCCAACGCGGCTGACCTGGGACGAAGTCTGCAGACGTTCGTTCGCAATACCCAGGCTAGGGGACGGCGGGAACAGCAACCCATGAGCGTGCAAGCGGACGCGGCGACAAATTCGCTGTTGGTGTTCGCCAGTGATGAGGAGCTCGAGCGCTTGCAGGGTCTGTTGGACGTGTTGGACGTTCCGGACGTCGCGGGGGAGCGAGTGATCGAGTCGATCAAGCTGCTTCACGCCGATCCGAGCGCCATCAACAACGCCCTCAACATGATCTTTCGCTGGCAGCGGGGCGTGCGGGCCAACCCGCGCGATCAGGTCATCAGCTACCCGGAGTGGGGCTCGCAGTCGATCATCGTGGCCGCTTCGCCGCAGCAGATGGAGAAGGTCAAGGCATTCATCAAGAGTGTGGATGAGGCGGGTACCGTGGATCGCCCGATCCACGTGGTCGAAGTCAGGAACGCGGACGCCAACGCCGTGACCCGCTCGTTGCAGGCGGTGTTCCGCGAGCAGCGGACGCGCTCTGGCGTCCCGACCACGATCATCAACAACCCGCCGGGCACCGACAAGATCGTGATTCGGACCAACGACGAGCAGTACGAACTGATCAAGCAGACAATCGAACAAATGGACGCCGAAGCCGAGGGCGGCAGCGAGGTTCGTATCTTCACACTCAAGACCGTCCCGGCGAACGAAGCTCAGCGGGCGTTGACCGACTACCTGCGCAAAGGCACGCGAGGCGGCGTGCTGACGGGCGACGCCCGCGTCAGCGTGCTTGCCGGGGCCAACGCGGTGATGGTCTCGGCCGATGCGGACGTGATCGAGCGCGTCGAGAAGGTGGTCGAGGAGCTTGACTCCGCCGGGGCCGGCGTGACGGAAGCCCGCGTTATCAAGGTGGCCCACGTCAAAGTGGCGGACATCCAGCAGAGCGTGGTGGACTTGTTCAGCAACCCGCCGCGCGGTCGCCGGCCGATCGGGCCTCTGCCGACCATTGTGGCCAGCGACCTGCTCAACGCCTTTATCGTGCGAGCGACCGACGCGGACTTCGAGGCGATCAAGGAATTCGTCGGGTTGCTCGACTCACCCGACGCCGACCAGCAGAAGGTGCGCGTGGTCGAGCTCAAGCAGGCCAGTGCCGCCGACGTGGCCCGCACACTGACCGACATGTACGCTCGTACGCGGATGCAGACGCGGGGCGGCGTGCCCCCCGCCGTGATCTCCAACCCGCGCGGCACCAACATGCTGATCATAAGGGCCGGCAAGGATGATTTCGAGGAGATGCAGGGCATCATCGAGCAGATGGATCAGACCTCGATGGAGACCGTCGTGCGCATCTACCTGCTGGACAAGATCGATGCGACCGAAGCGGGCAACGTGCTGACCGACTTCCTGCGCAAGCCGGGCACCCGCGGCGGGACGGGGGAACTGATGGGCGACGTGCGGCTCAGCGCCGTCACGTCGTCGAACTCGCTGGTGGTCACGGCCAAGGAGGAGGATTTCGAGCGAATCGAAGCCGTCATCAAACAGCTCGACCAGGGCGATATGGGTAACGCGGCTGAGATCATCAGGCTGGTGCACGTCAACGTGGGGCAGATCCTGCCGACGATCGAGCAGATGTTCACCGGCAGGGCCGTCGGCGTCCGGCGTAACGTGCCGCCGCCGATTGTCGTGGGAAATGATGCCAGCAACTCGCTGATCGTGAAGGCGTCCCGCTCCGATCTGAGCGCGATCCGCGACACGGTGTCCCGCCTGGACACGGAAGAAAACGCCCGGCGGAGGAACTTTTTGATCATACCGATCCCCAGCGGGATCAACGTGGAGGATCTGGCGCAGCAAGTGGAGACGGCGGTCAATGAGGGTGAGCGGGCGGCGCAGTCTCGGGTCGGCGGCGGACGATCCGCCAGCGTGCGCATCACGGCCGATCGGCGAACCAGCACCTTGCTGGTGACCGGCGTGCCGACGCTGTTCGATCAGGTCTCGGACACGGTCAAAGAGCTGGTCGAGATGAATCCGGCCGGGCCGGAGAAGACGAGGGTATACCGGCCTACAAACATCAAGGCGGACGATCTCAAGCGACTGCTTGATGAAATGAGCGATCGCAACCGCTCGAGCTCGTCGTCGAGACGGCGTTAGCGCGGGGGGGGCAGGCGGCGGGCCCGACGATCTGCCGACGGGGCGTTGGGTTGCGACGCGGATATTTCGTGACCGAACGCGTCACGGGGTGTACAAGAGTATGACCGAAATAATGGAGTTGGGTGGCCAAAGACGACACGCGCAAAGCGTCGCCGCGGGAAGCGGCTTGCAGGATCGTCTTCGGGCTTTGGAGACGCCCTTTTTTCTAAAGGCAAGGCATCCATGAACCGGGTCAAAGTCAAGTTCTGGGAGCGGCAGGTCCGCTGGCTGGTGTTGAGTGTTCTGGGTGTGCTGTGCGTGACAGGCGTGCTCAACCGCGTTTTCGCGCGCGACATGTCCGGCTTGCGAGACGACGTTGACGATGACCCCTGGCCCACGCTTAGGGAACTCGTCGCCTTTACGCCGTCTTGGGCGCAGGCAGACGACCAGAAGCCGGTGAAGCTCCACGACAAGGAAAAGGACAAGGGCGAGGGCAAGAAGAAAGCCAAAGATCGTCACAAAGGTGCCGACAAGAAGGCAAGCCCCAAAAAGCCGGCAGCGAAGGAAACTAAGCCGACAGCGAAGGAAACGCGCAGAGGCAAGGTGCGAGACAAGACACCGGCTGAGCCGATTCGGTGGGAGGAGCGTCCGCCCGATGGCGCGCGGGGACGGCGCGCGGATCGCGCCGAGCGTCAAGATGAGCCGACCCGGCTGGATGAGCCGGTTGAGTCTGTCGAATCAGAGTCGGAACCGAAAAGTGCGCCAGTCCAGGCTGACGCCGCCGGGGATGTCGAACCTTCGGCCGCCGCGGCCCAACCGACCTTTGCCGCCATCGGTGGTGCGAGCGAGACCGCCGTCGAGGCAGAAGCCGAAGATAATCCGGCGATGGCAAAGAACGACGCCAACAGCCCCAAACCGTCGATGACTAAGGGCGATGACGGCATCTGCGAACCGGCCGTTGATGAGGCCGCTGTCGGCGACGATCAGAGCACCCCCCCCCCGGCCGGCGATCCACAGGCCGATCGCCGGGATGATGATGATACGCCGGTCCGTCGCCCCCCCCCAGAGCGATCGTCGCGACCTCCGGGCCGCCTGTCTGAGGGCATAAACCTCGCCAACATATCGGGCGACGACCTGCTCGACATGTTGAACGAAGCGGGCATCACGTTCAGCGGCTCCGACCTGTATATCGAGGTGGTGGACGACAAGATCATCATTACTGGCAATGAAGACGACGTGCTGATGGCCGAGGCCCTGATCCGACTGCTGGATGAGAGCGTCAAGACCAAGCAGGTCGAGATCATGACGTTGGAGTACAAAGACGCGGATGAGGTGGCTCGCAGCGTGGAGAACGCACTGGGCGACCTGTTGGACAGGCCCAACCTTCGTCCTGATCAGAAGCTGAAGATCACCGCGGTTTCCAACAACATATTGGTGGTGGCGGCCCTGCCCGAAGACCTCGAGATGGTCGTGGGCGTTATCAAGCGGCTGGACGCCGTGCCGCCGCGGATCTCCGGTGAATGGCAGACCTTTCAGATTCACAACCGCAGGGCCAGCGACGTGGCTGCAGAGTTGGAAAAACTGCTGGAGAAAATGCGCGAGCAGATGGGAGGCGAGGAACTCGCCATCCAGCCCAACGACGCCGACAACACCGTCATGGTGCTCGCGCCCCAGAGCGAGCGCAACACCATTCAGTCGCTCATCGACGCCATCGACGTGGAGCCGGTGGAGGACTGGGGCAAGGTGCGGATGGTCATGTTCCCCTTGAAGCACTCCGACGCCGACAACCTGGCCTCGGTCATTGAAGAACTGCTGGCGGCCCCCCAAGGTGACGATGAGGAGGAGGAGAACATCTTCCGCCTGAGTGTCAGCGAGGTGATGGGCGACGGCGAACTGAGAGACCTGGAGCCGATCGACCTGTCACGCACGATTCGCATCATTCCGCACGAGGGCACCAACAGCCTGCTGGTGGCCACCGTGGAGAAGAACATCCGCGGATTCGGCGAACTGGTCCGCATGCTCGACGGCGTGCCCCAGGCTGAGGAACTCGACGTGGCCATCATTCCGCTGCGCTTCGCGGACGCTCAAGCCGTCGCGGAGATCATCGAGGAGATGTTTGACGACGGCAGCGACCTTCCCAACGACCCCGACGACGAGAACCAGGATTCCGTCCCTCCGGGTGAGATCGGCACGATCGTCTACAACATCAGCATCAAGGCCGATCAGCGAACCAATGCGCTGGTGGTGGCGGGCAGGCCTGAGCAGTTGTCGCTGGTGGGCAAGCTGGTGATCGATCTTGACAAGCCCGCCGGCGTGAAGTTCCCACTGCGGCTTGTCAGGCTCGACAACAGCGACGCGACCCGGATCGGCAAGGTGTTGACCGAGTTTCTCGAGAAGCGATTCGAGGCGATGGAGGATATCCTCGACGGGCAGTCGCTCGAGCGTGAGCGCGTCTTTCTCACGGTGGACGTCACGAGTAACGCGCTGATCCTCTCGGCCAGCGACGAGAATCTCAATGAGATCGAAGAGATGGTGCGCCAGCTCGACGCCAGGCCTTCGGGTTTCATCGGTCAGATCGGAATCATTCCCTGTACTCGGCTTTCGGCCGCGGACCTGGTGGAAAAGATCGAGACGTTGTTCGAGCGCAAAAGCGACCTGATGGGCGAGTGGGAGCAGGAGGACGCCCCGGTGATCGTCGTGGATCACCGCAGCAACTCACTGGTTGTGGCCGGCAGCCCGGAGGACCTGGCCCAGATCAGGACCCTGGTGGAGACGCTGGAGTCTCAGCCGATCATCGAAGACGTGCGGATTTTCAAGCTCAAGTTCGCCGACGCGGTGGGCATGGCCGCCATGCTCGAGGAGTTGTTTGAGGGCATCGCGGATCAATCCGACTCGGACGCCACTCCGACCATCATACCCGACGAACGCAGCAATGCCCTGATCGTGGCGGCTTCGCGCGAGGCGATGCAACGTGTGGAAGAGATCGTCGAGCGGTTGGACGTTGAGGCGGGACCGCCGACTGCGGTTTTCAAGATTTATGCGTTGACGGAGGCATCGGCGGTCAAGCTGGCCGAGAAGGTGCAGGAGTTGTTCGACCAGCGGCAGGACGGTGACGGCGAGCGCACGCCGATCGTGATCATGGCCGAGGAAGGCTCCAACAGCCTGATCGCCAGCGCGTCGCGAGATGATCACACGATTATCGCCGACCTGCTGGAGCTGCTCGATCGCCCGTCGAACATCGCCAGGCAAGTCGAGATTTTCCCGTTGAAAAGCGCCAAGGCGGAGACGCTGGCCGATCAGCTCGATAACTTGTTCACCGAGGAGGAAATCCGTCCCGACGCGATCGCGATTGAGCCGGACATCCGCACCAATGCTCTGATCGTCTGGGCGTCGCCCTCCGAGATGGAGAACATCGCCTCGATGATCGAGAAGCTGGACACGACCGGTCCGAAGGTCGAGATGATGTTCCGCGTGATCCGTCTGGAGCAGGCGCTGGCGGAGGACTTCGCCGAAAGCCTGGAGGAGGTACTGTTCGGCGATGAGGACGAAGAGGCTGCTGTCATTCTCTCCTTCGTCGAAAGGTATGACGACGGCACCGAGGTTGAGCGCAGGCTTTTGCGGCAGGACATTCGCTTGACCGCCGACGCGCGGACGAACTCGCTGCTGGTGATGGCCCCGGCCCAGAGCATGGACATGCTGGAGGCGTTGATCAAGCAATTCGACCTTCTCAGACCGATCGCCTCGGAAATCCGCTTGTTCGAGTTGGAAAACAGCGATGCTGAGACGATGAAGGAGCAGCTCGACGAGTTGTTCGACACCGAGGGCGGCGGAGGGGGGGACGATGAGATCCGTACCCAACTGCAACTGGGTGGTCGCGAGGACTTGGGGTTGCCCGCAGCCGTGGGGCAGGAATTACGCTTCGCCGCCGATCGCCGCACCAACACGATCATCGCGTCAGGGGCGGAAATCGACTTGCGTATGGTCGAGGAGCTGGTTCGCTATCTGGATTCGAAGGACGTGGACGAGCGCCTGGTCGACGTTTACAAGCCGCGCTACATCGACCCGGCAGAGATGGCCGACGTAGTTACGGAGTATGTCGACCGAGAGCAGGAACCTTACGACGAAATCGAGGACGAGCGATCGGCGCTACTTCGGGCGGAACAGCACGTCACGTTGGTCAGCGTGGGTGACATCGAGGAAGAGGGTGGGGCAAGCGTGATCGTCGGCACCAGCCAGCGCAACTACCCGAAGATCATGGAGCTTATTCACCAGCTCGACCGGCCCGAGCCGCAGGTGATGATCTCGGTCCTGGTGGCCGAGGTCACGCTTGAAGATCGCCTCGAATTGGGCATCGAGTTCGCCGGGCAGGACCTGAACTTTTCCGAGAATGCGGTACTGGGCCCCAACGGAACACTCCAGGGCAGCGATTTCGACTTCGTGGCCGGGACCGACATCGGTGCCGCCGGCCAGGGTTTGGGCGGCTTTAGCTTCTCCATCACCGGCGAGGACTTCAATTTCCTGCTTCGCACCATCCAAAGCGAGAGCAAGCTGGAGGTCCTGTCCCGGCCCACGCTGATGGTGGAGAACAACCAGCCTGGCAAGATCAACATCGGCGACCGGGTACCGATCGTATCGAGTACGGACTTGGGTCGGGACGGCGGTCGCCCCAGGTCCACCATTGACTACGAGGAGGTGGGCATCATCCTGGAGGTTACGCCGCACATCACGCCGGACGGCTTTGTGCGGATGTTGATCGCCCCGGAGATCTCACAGATCAGCGGACAATCCATCCAGCTTACGGAGGGACTGACGGCGCCCGTTTTCTCTGAGCGCCGCATCGAGTCGAACATCACTGTCAAGGATGGGGAGACGGTGGTTTTGGGCGGGCTGATCACGACCAGCGTGGACGAGGGCGAAACGAAGATACCGATCCTGGGTGATCTGCCGGGTATCGGCGTCCTGTTTAGATCCACCAGGATGATCAAACGGCGATCAGAGCTTCTGGTGGTGCTGACCGTTCACGTCTTGCGCACGCCGGAGGACGTGTACGAAATCTCGACGCAAGAGCGAGATCGCCATCTGTCAGAATCAAAGACCGCCAGACACCCCCTGATGCAGGGGCTGCGCATATTGCCCGATGAGGAACTTCTTGGCCCGCGCGACGATTCCAAGGCGCCACAGCAACGTGGGCGGACGGCCCCCAGGCCGGATCGGAATCGCGAGCTGTACGGCCCCAAGCCGCAACGCTACGGGCCGATCCCAGGTCAACCCACCGCCAAGTACGGGCCAAAGCTGCCGCGGGCGACCACGAGCACTGCCCGGGCGGATGCCGGATCGGCGGGCAAGGCGAATCGCCACGACCCGGCCGCTTCGCCGCCATCCGGGGTGAAGCCCCGGTCCACGGGTTTGGAGACTACGGCGGCTGCCAAGGCTGATCATCCGGGAGATGGTTCCAAGAAGGCCGAGGCGGCTGATGGGTCTTCCGGTCGATAAGGTGAATGTGATCCGGCGACGGCTATTACGGACCCTGTGCCCGGCGGTGCTCGTGTGCCTGTCGGTGACGGGATGCACAACCCCGGGGTTGGGGCGCGGCGGCCCGCCGATCGCCCGCCTGGTGATGTTTCACGAACTGACTCCGTGGCTCAACCTGGACCCCGGGCGGGACGCCGAGGCCGAAGGCTTCAGCTTCTTCTTGTATCTCTTTTCGGCCAAGGGCGGCCGAGGCGTTCATCGCGACGGGATCATTCACATCGAGATCTTCCGGCGGATCCGAACCGCGAACGGCGATTCAAGGCGCGAACTCGTCGATACCTGGACCTACCCCACCAGCGAGGTTCATTACTCGAAGACGCCGAACCAATACTTTGGCCATTACTACCGGGTCGATCTATCGTGGATTCCCTATGACCTCAGCGGCACGGAACTGGAGATAGAGATCCGGTTTGAGGATGAGCAGGGACGTGTAACTTATGCCACGCGAAAGAACCTGCTGGTGCCCAAGAAGGCGTTCCGTTAGAGCAAACTCGGTGGAGTAGGGCAGGACGAACTCCGGCAACGCCGGGGTGAGACCTGCCGGTGCCCCATCCCTCGCGCGCATGTGCGTGCAATGGCTGTAACGACGTTCTCGCGAGGGGTGGGGGACGGATTGCGTGAATGAAGTAAACCGGGTGCGGTGTCCGTCCCCCACCCCTTCGCCGGAACGCTCGATCGGCGTTTCGCGTCTCCTTCAGGCGAAGGTATGGGGCACCCGCTCCGGCAACGCGGGGGTGAGACCTGCCGCTTGCCTTCCTGGTGAGGGTTTCCCCCCGCAACAAATCACTTCGACCGGTCACAACATTGCGCGCCGCCCCGGGGCGTTGAGCGGGGCGGTGGTAGGGGGTACAATCCCGCTGATTCTCCGCCCGCTGGTGTGCGGGCGTGCGTTGTCACGGTCGAAAAGAAAGGCAGGTAGACGATGAAAACGCGACGAATTGCCCTGGTGGCTATGGGGTTTGCGATGGTGTTTGCGCTGAGTCATTGCCGTTCGGACAAGGAATTGTCTCCAGAGGCGCAGGAGGGCATAGTGCTCGCTCCACAGGAGCAGCCCGCCGTCACGCTGAAGCGGGAGGACATTGACAGGAGTTACCGCTGGGATTTGACGGACTTGTTCGAGGACGTGGGCGCCTGGGAGGCCGCCTTCAAGAATGTCGAGGGGAAAACCGAGCAGCTTGCGGGCTTGAAGGGCACGCTGGGCAGGTCTTCAGAATCACTGCTCAAGGCGCTGCAACTTCGCGACCAGACCTCTGCCGAGTTGGGGGTGGTCTTTCAGTATGCGGGCCTGTCGTATTACCTCGACATGAAGAACAGCGAGGCCGGCGGGCGGTTCGAGCGCGTCAAGTCGCTTGGCACGAAGGCGAACGAAGCCACCAGTTGGTTCGTCCCCGAGATTCTGAGTCTGCCGGAGGAGACGATCTCCTCGTGGATGGACGACAGCGAGAAACTGGCTGTCTACCGGCACGGATTCGACGACATCTACCGCCAGCGAGAGCACATTCTGTCGGCGCGGGAAGAGGAGTTGCTGGCGATGGTCGGCGACGTGGCTTCGGCGTTTAGCACGATTTTCGGGCGGCTCCAGAATACCGACCTGGACTTTCCCGTGCTCAAGGACGACGAGGGCAACGAGTTCAAGCTCAGTTCGGCGAAATACTACCAGCACATCTATTCGCCGGACCGCCGCCTGCGAAAGGACGTCTTTCTCGGCCTGCACAACACGTACCTGAACAAGAGGAACACGATCTCGGCGATCCTGGCAGGCCAGGTCAAGCAGCACATGTTCTATGCCAAGGCGCGGGGGTTTGAGTCGTCGCTGGAGTCGGCGCTGAACGGGCCCGGCATCCCGGTGGAGGTGGTAGAGAACCTGATCGCCACGATCAACAAACACCTGCCGAAGGTGCACCGATATGTCGCCTTGCGAAAGAAGGTGATGGGCCTGGACGAGGTCCATCGCTACGACCTGCGTTTGCCGATGCTCAATGCGCCCAAGGAGAAGATTCCGTACGACAAGTCTGTCGAGACGATCCTGTCGGCTCTGGCACCGCTGGGTAAGGAGTACGTGAGCACGGCGCGCAGGGCGTTCGATTCCCGCTGGCTGGATGTATACGAGACCCAGAACAAGCGTAGTGGGGCGTTCAGTTGGGGGACGCCGCTCGCCCCCCATCCGTTCATGCTGCTGAACTACCACGGGACGCGCAACGATCGTTCAACAACCGCCCACGAACTGGGCCACACGATGCACTCGTGGTATACGATCAAGAACCAGCCGTTGCCCTATGCCGGCTATGCGACCTTCTGCGCCGAGGTGGCTTCGACCGTCAACGAGGTCCTGCTTTCTCATTACCTGCTCAACCACGCGAAGGACGACATGGAGAGGCTGCTGATCATACAGGAAGACCTGGAAGGCATCCGCACGACGGTCATCCGGCAGGCGATGTTCGCCGAGTTCGAGAAGACGATTCATGAGCAGGCCGAGGCGGGCAAACCACTGACGGGCGACGGCCTGTGTGAGACCTATGGGAATATTGTCAAGAAGTACTACGGGCCGGAGCTTGTCCTGGACGAGTGCGCCAAGGCCGAGGGCATGCGAATCCCACACTTCTATCGCAACTTCTACGTGTACACATACGCGACCAGCCACTGCGCGGCTGTCAACATCGGGCGGCGGATCATCGACGGCGAGCCGGGTGCGGTCGAGGGGCACCTGACGTTCCTCTCCGCAGGTAGCAGCAAGTATCCGCTGGACGTGCTGAAGCTGGCCGGGGTGGACATGACAACCCCCAGGCCGATCGAGGACACGATGGAACTGTTCGCCGACCTGCTGGATCAGTTCGAGGAGTTGTACGAGAAGCAACCCAAGCTCAGATAGGCCGAGGGAAAAAGGGGTCAGGTTGATTTAAAAAAGGGGTCAGGTTGATTTATTTACTGCAAGCATCGCGCAGGCTAAAGCCTGCGGTTCAGATAGTGTGTAGGGCGTGCCGTGCACGTCGATGCCCTTAAATAAATCAACCTGACCCCTTTTTCGGGCGCCGGCGGCTTATTTGCCGATGCAAAACGAGGCGAACACCTGGTCCAGCAGGTCCTCTGTGGTCACTTGGCCGGTGATCCGGCCCAAGGCGTCCATCGTCTCCCGCAATTCAAACGCCAGCACGTCGGCACAGTCAGTGACCTCCGTGACACCTTGACCCAGCTTGATCGCCCGCGCCACGCCGGCCACGGCGTCCTTGATGGCCGACCGTTGCCGCGCCGTCAATACCACGGCGTTGCCTCCGACGGTGCCGGTGTCAACGCCCAACACGGCCCCAAGTCGCGCTCGCAGGTCTTCGACGCCGGCGCCGTTGCGTGCACTGACGAAACTGACCGGCCCAAATCCCCACCCGTCCAGACGATTCGCAACGTGCTCCTTCATGGCGTCATCGATCAGGTCCAGCTTATTGGCGACCAGGACGATCGACGCCCCCTGCCAGGATCGCACAATCTCCACCAGCCCGCCGTTGACCTCGACGGATGCGTCCACGACCACGCAGACCATGTCGACGCGCTGAGCCTCAGCCAGGGCTTTCTCCCTGGCCAGGGCCTGCACGCCCTCATCGCGATCTTTGACCCCGGCTACATCCAAAAGCAGCGCCTCACATCGCCCCAGCCTGGCCGGGGCCGTCAGGATGTCGCGGGTGGTGCCTGCGGCGGCTGAACAGATGGCGCGGCGGGTGCCGGACAAGACGTTCATCAGCGAACTCTTGCCGGTGTTTGGCCTGCCGAACAGCAATACGCTCGGCAGGACGTCGATGCGCTCGGCCGAGATTGCCACGGCGTCCAACGCCCGAAGCTGCGAATCGACGGCCGACAACTCGCTGACAAGCTGGTCCGACGTGATGAACTCGATCGGCTCCTGAGCGAAGTCGATGTCGGCTTCGACCAGGGCAGTCAGGTGGGCAAGACGCTTCATGGCTGCGTCGATTCTGCCTGCAAGATCGCCGGCTCCCAACCGTCGCGCCGCTTTGAGTTGGGTGTCCGTCTGGGCCCGGATAATGCCCGCGACGCTCTGGGCCGCGGAAAGGTCCATCGCCCCGTTCAGGTAGGCCCGAGCGGTGAACTCGCCGGGCTGGGCCTGTCGCGCGCCCAGCTCGATCGCGCGCTTCACGACAAGGCTTAGCACCGGCGGCGAACCGATCGTGTGAAATTCGACGAGGTCCTGTCGCGTGTAGCTATGCGGCGCTTTGAACACGTAAAGCACAACCGGCAACGACCGGTCCGAGTCCAGCGTCAGTTCCCCCTCTACGCGGCTTGACGGCTCGTGCTCAGCTATAGGACGCCGTTGATCCGATGTCGCAAGGCGGTCGGCGATCGTCAGCGCCGTCGGCCCGCCAAGCCGCACGATGCCCACCGCGGATTGCCCCGGGGCGGTGGAGACGGCCACAATCGTGTCGTCAACGACGTTGTACATAAAACCAACTCAACCCGTCGCTTTGTAGAGCAAAGTTACACTTTGCTCAGCGGGGTTGGAGCCCACTCACAACCACCTGTCGGCGTGCGAGAAAGGGTTCTCGCACCTGCATCGAATTCTCGCACAATCACGCACGATCATGTAGTATCATGGTTCGGCTGCGTTTGTTCAACGAGTAGCCTGATGGATGCCAGGGGGAATTGTGATCCGCTATGAGTGTGACAAGTGCGGCGTCCGATTGACCGCCAACGATCCTCAGCGTTTCATTCTCAAAATGGAGGTCTACGCGGCTGCGGGGCACATCGATATCGCAGCCGATGAAGCGATTGAGACCAGCCTGAGCGAAGTACTCGAGCAGCTCTCAAATGCAGACCCCGACGAGATCGAAGACCAGACGTATCGGTGTCTGCGGTTCGACCTGTGCGATGCCTGCCGCAGGAAGCTGCTGCGCGAGCCTCTGGGTTAAGAACGTATTCCAGAACCTCTGCGGTCAGATAAAAGGTCCTGACCCTCTTTTCACTCTCAGATCCGGGAGGACGCCCTTCGATACGTGGTACATGGCCGCGTCGGCCAGGCGGGGCGAAAGCCGGCGCGCCCACGTGACCATTCGGCCTTGAAGCGTCAAGACCAACTCCGTCTTGCGACGCTGCGACGCCCGGACAATGATCCGAGCGACTTCTTCGGCGGTGTGCTTCGCCTTCGTAATCCGCCCGGCCCGCACGTCGCTGCTGCCCGCTGCCTCGAAGAACTCGGATTCCGTCGCATGGGGGGCGATGGTAATCACGTCGACTCCGGTCTTTTTCAATTCGATCCTAAGCCCGGTGCTGAGCGATTCCAACGCCGCCTTGGCCGCACTGTAAACCGTCATCCGTGGGATTGCCTGGTGCCCGCCGACCGAGGTGATGTTCACAATCTGCCCGCTGCCTCGCTGGATCATCTCGGGCAAGACCGCCCGGATCAGGGCCAACGGGCCGGTGAAGTTGACCGCCAGCATCCGCTGGATGTCTCCATCCGGCACGCGAAGCACCGTGCCCAGACAGGACCAGCCGGCGTTGTTGACCAGGACGTCGATCCGTCCCCAGCGGTCTTTCGCCCGCCGAAAGGCCTGATCCCGCTGCCCCGCGTCGGTTATATCAAGCGGCACCGCCGCCGCCCGCTCGCCCAGCCCGGCAACCAGCGCCTCCAGCCGATCCAAACGCCGTGCGGTCGCGACGACTTTTGCGCCGGCTGCGTGGTACGCCTCCGCGCACGCCCACCCGATGCCGCTGGATGCCCCGGTAACAAACACGACTTTATCTCCCAGATCGTAGGCCATCCAGAACATAATACCTGACGGCACACCGACTGTCAGTCAGGTCCAAGCGGCAGAATGCGGTGGAGGGCAAAGACCGGGGTATGGCAAAGACCGGGGTATGGCAAAGATTCTCTTTGCCCACCGGCGCCCGCTCCAACCCCACTGGTCAAAGTGAGACTTTGCTCTACCCACAACCGTGACGCCTACCCGTTCCAATCCGCGAGCCGGTTTCAACTTGCCCAAACCGACTGCAGGATATAAAATCCAGGTGAGATTTGTCCGCTAACTATGGCAAGGAATGGCCAGACCACATGGGACGATCCTGAAATGAAACTCATCTCCAACATGAACAGGTCATTGTGCCGCCAGGCCGCCGCCCTCGCGGCCATGGTCGTCATTGGATTGGCCGCATCGAGCAACGCTCAAGAGGACACAACACCCGACCCTGAGGATGTTGGGCTGATAACGCAGAACGCTCAGCCCGACGAGGCGCCATCCGCCCAGGGCCCGTCGCCGCAGATCCCAGAGCCAGGCCGGACCACCTCGGCCGAGCCTACAACAACGAACGAGGCCGGTACGATCATTCCGATCAAGATCGAAATCAATGATGTGACCACCGCGAGTCTGCGCCGCCGCATCGACAAAGCCAAGGCGGCCGGTGTCAAGGTCATCATTTTCGAAATGAATACCCCGGGGGGCATGGTCAGCAGCGCGCTGGACATCAGCCACTTGATCAAGAACCTCACGGACATCAAGACGATCGCCTGGGTCAACACACAGGCCCACAGCGCCGGGGCGATGATATCGGTGGCGTGCGACGAGATCGTGATGGCTCCGTCGTCGACCATGGGCGACGTTCAGGTGATCTTCGGGAGCCCGATGGGGGCCGAGCCGGTGCAGGAGGATTTGCAGCCCAAGGTCCACACGCCGATTCTGGCGGAGTTTAGAGCGTCCGCGCGGCTCAACGGTTACAACCAAGTCCTTTGCGAAGCCTTTGTCATCCCAGAGCGCGAGGTCTGGTGGCTCGAGAACAAACAGACCGGCGAGCGCGAGTTTGTCTTTCACGAAGAAAAGGTCAATCGCATGGGAGCCGAGGAGGGCGACGAGGGAACTTTCCGGCGTGCGATCCGTAGCCTGTCCAGTCCCGATTCCGAATGGAAACTGGTGGAGCAGTACCACGACGTTCTGCTCGGCATCGACGTGGACACGATGCAGCCGGTCGTGCGCAGCGATCAGCTTCTGGAGATGTCGGCGTCGGAAGCGCACGCCTACGGATTCAACAAGGCGGTCATCGCGAACGCTGAGGAGCTTCAGACCCGCTACAACCTGGCCACGTTGGGTCGGTTCGATGTGAACTGGTCGGAGAACCTGACGCTGTGGCTGACATCGATGTATGTTCGGGGGTTTCTGCTGATTCTCATCTTTCTGGGTGTGTACGTTGAGTTCAACACTCCGGGCGTGGGCGTGCCGGGGCTGGTGGCGTTGATCTGCCTGGTGATATTCGCCGGGGCGCCGTATCTTACCGGCCTGGCGAACGTGTGGGAGATCGCCCTGATCGCCGTTGGCTTCCTCCTGATCGCGCTGGAGATTTTCGTCATCCCCGGCTTTGGGATCGCCGGCATCAGCGGGATCATTCTGGTTCTGGTCGGGCTGGTGGCGACGTTCGTGCCGGACGACCCGGGCAAATTCTTCCCGCTGCACATTCCGCGCTCCGGCGGGGTAATGGAGGCGATCAAAACGGGGGCGATGACGGTAACCGGGGCGTTGGGCTTGTCTGTACTCGGCATGATCATGATAAGCCGGCATCTGCCGCAGATGGCCATGTTCAACAGCGTCTTCCCCCAGAATCCGACGCCCGCGGACGTGCAGCCGACGGACGACTACCACGGTTCGGTCCGAGTGGGCGACCTGGGGCGCTGCGAGGGCCCGCTGCGCCCGGCCGGCAAGGCTCGCTTCGGCGAGGTGTTGGCCGACGTCGTCAGTGAGGGGGACTTCGTGGAGGCCGGCACCGCGATCGAGATCATCGAACGGCGTGGGAACGTGGTGATCGTACGACCGTTGAAGCAGGCGTAGTAGTTGAATGGCGAATGGCGAATAGCGAATAGCGAATCGCGAATGGCGAATGGCGAATGGAGGAAGAGAGGCCCGTTGGGGGTGTACGCGTCCCTGCCTCTGAATTCGCTATTCGGAATTCGCTATTCTGAATTCCTCTGACATGGACCACGTAGCGATTACCATCCTGTTGTTCGTCCTTGCACTCGGCGTGTTTGTCGCGGAGTTGTTCATTCCTTCGGGCGGGTTTTTGACCCTGATCGGCACGGTCATCCTGTCGCTGTTCGTGTATCGCATGTTCGCCTATGGTTCGACGCACGGTGTGGTTTCGTTGGTCGGATGCGTCGTTGGGCTGCCTGCCGGGGCGTATTTCGCCCTCAAACACGTGGATCGATTACCGTTCGGGCACAAGATCGTGCCGCCAAACCCGGCCGACGCGAGCCGGTCGCCCGAGGACGCCCAGCCGGCACTGGCGACGCTGATCGGGCGGACGGGGCGGGCGACTTCCCCGCTGCATCCGGTGGGGATGTGCGATTTTGACGGCCGGCGCGTGCAGTGCATCGCCGAGGGCGGTATCATTGAATCCGGTGACGCGGTAGTGGCCATCGGGATCAGCATGAACAACGTCATGGTCAAGCGCGCCGGCGGAAGCGCCCGGACCGCGTAGGGGCAACGGCACGATACGACCGTCACAGGTCCGACCCATCATACGAAAGGACTCAGAAGTATGCCGCATCAAAGTGTCTTAATGCAAACTTGGGGATCGTTCGCGTGGATCGGCATCATTGTTGTCATCGTCGTAGGCCTGCTTTTCCTTGCCGTGGCGGCCCGCGATTTGAGCCTGTGGATTCAGTCGGTGATGACCCGGGCAGGGGTGGGGCTGGTCGAGCTGGTCACCATGCGCTTCCGCAAGGTGGACGCCCGCACCATCGTGATCGCCAAGATTCAACTGGTCAAATCGGGCATCAACGAAGTCACCACAAACGACCTGGAAAGCCACTACCTGGCCGGCGGGCGCGTACCCAACGTGTCACGGGCAATGATCGCCGCTAACCGGGCCGCCTTGAATCTCGATTGGAAAAAGGCCTGCGCCATCGACTTGGCCGGGCGCGACATCATTGACGCTATTGCCACCAGCGTGAACCCGAAGGTGATCGACTGCCCCGGGCACGACTCCAGCTCCGACAAGCTTGACGCCGTGGCCAAAGACGGCATCCGGCTGCTGTCCAAGGCGAGGGTTACCGTACGGACCAACATCGCCCAGCTCATCGGCGGGGCTACTGAAGAGACGGTCATCGCCCGCGTGGGGCAGGCCATCGTCAGCGCGATCGGCTCGTGTGGGACCTACAAGGACGTGCTGGAGAATCCGGACCAGATCGCCAAGAGCGCGTTGAAAGGCGGCCTGGCTGCCGGCACCGCGTTTGAGATTCTCTCTGTTGATATCGCCGATATCAGTGTTGCCGGGGTGGCCAACGCCGCCAACGTGGGCGCTCAGTTGCAGGCCGAGCAGGCCGAAGCCGACAAACGGCGTTTCCAGGCCGAGGCCGAAAAACGCCGCGCGATGGCCATCGCCCTGGCAGCCGAAAACCGGGCCAAGGTCGAGGAAAACCGGGCCAAGGTCGTGTTGGCAGAGGCTGAGGTTCCCAAAGCGATGGCCGATGCCTTCCGCTCCGGCAACCTGGGGATCATGGACTACTACCGCATGAAGAACATCCAGGCGGATACGACCATGAGGGATTCGATCGGCGGTGATCAGTCAGGGGAGCAGGAGAAGTCGTAGATGGAGGCAGTTGTCTAGTGGAGTGTTTCGCAAATCCTGCGACTACGACCACTAACCGAGCCGCGACCGTGAGGGAGCGAAACGCTCTATGTAGCTGGTAAGCACGAAGAACGGTATCGGACTATGATGCACCATTTATGAATCACTACACTAGTGCTGCGTCACGCCTGAAATTGCGGGTTGCCGAGGGCGTTTACGTAACCGAGCCGCGACCGTGAGGGAGCGGTTTTCCGCGGATGATGCCGCACCGCTTCCTTACGTGCACGACTCGGATAACCCGCAGAAAAGCGTGTGACGCTACACTAGTGCTGCGTTGCGACCGAAATGGTGAATTCCCAGCGTGAGATACGGTCACCGGGAGACGGTCCAAGCAGGTTTCGATACGAGTTGTGACGATGGGCGGTACGTCAGCGATGCACATCCTGGGGGCCGATGGTTTCGAGTGGGGCGACCTGCTCTACCTGTTGTTTTTCCTGGTGTTCCCGGCGCTGAGCGGGCTTGGCAAGTGGTTGCGTGAACGAAGTCAGCGAGTCAACGAAGACGACGGCGAGATCACCATCATCAAGGAGCCCAAAGAGGCCGGTCAGCGACGGCGGACCCTGCCTCGCCGCGTAGCAAGGCCCATGCCGCTGGGGCCCCCAAGGTCTGCCCAGCCAAGCGCTCCTGTGACCCGTCAAACGGCTGAGGCCATGCCGGTAAAGTCGGCGCCACAACCTCAGCCGCGGCCGGCGATCCGGACGATCGAGCCTCGCGCCCAACAACCGCCGGTGCAGCCGCCGGCTCCTCCCGTCAGGCCTGCAGCCCCCGTTCGGCCTTCGTCTCGCCCGCCAAGCGTCGTTCAACGCGAACCAACCTCGCGGAAACGCACGGCGACTAAAAGGACGCGGGACGTGTCGGTCAAACGAAGGACCGCCGCCCGAAAAAAAGGCGTGAAAGAAAGGCACGTCAAGTCGCGGCCGGCGGATAAACACCTCGTCACCGCTTTGGACGAGAGACCGCAGGACGACGAGGCGCAGACCATCGACGAATTCGACGCCGTCAGGCACCCGTCCATCGCGGACCTGCGCCGGGCGATCGTTATGAACGAGGTTCTCGGCCCGCCGCTGGCCCTGCGAAACCCGAGCTCCATCGACTAACCGGCCGTTGAACGGACCTGGGACGGGGCAACAGGCCCAACACATCTTCATTGTGGCACCGGTTTCCAGCCCGTGTAATCAACAGGCAAGATGCCTGTGCCGCGATCTGCGATGTTCTCCAAGTGCGGTCGGAACCCACGGGTCGCCCGGTAATGAGAGGGTGTTCAACAAACTCGTGCATCCTGTGGATACGGTGTGATGGAACCACGTTGAGCCGTCAGCTATCAGCTATCAGCCGTCAGCCGGAATATGGGTTGACGTCACGCAACGCGTTGCCAGGAAATAGGTTACACTC
>Ga0114922_10000182_pt1 | contig 59227 bp, 50 predicted proteins | sample AartaG_FD_100975 | JGI IMG/M metagenome (GOLD analysis project Ga0114922, IMG submission 100975) | Deep subsurface microbial communities from Aarhus Bay to uncover new lineages of life (NeLLi) - Aarhus_00045 metaG | ecosystem: Environmental > Aquatic > Marine > Oceanic > Sediment | place...
ATTTTTTTGTGTCTACCAAACAACCAACACCTCTTTTTAGGCGCAGTTAAACCCTCTCCTCTCCCCCCGCACTGAAACAATAACCCGCACGTAACAATAAGGCGATTCCGGCACCCCAAATGTTGATACCAAACTCCCAAAGATTGTCTTGCATCTTGGGTCTTAAGTTTTGTGTCTGTTCCTAATCCGCTTCTAAAAAATTCGTGCCTTAGTGGCGCTTTAATATAGGTAAAAATGCGCGATCAAAAGCTGCCATAGTTAAAACTAAAATCCCAAAAAAATAAAAAAATTTTAACTCCTTTATTACCAATAACTTAATCCTGTAAATCCTGTCAAAAACAAGCCGATTTTCGTATCAAACGCGCACATTCGTGCATTTATGAGGGCACTCTGTTTTTTACAGAGGCCCGAATCCCTGCATGTCGCAGGCAGGGAACCATTTTGACAGTTTTTTTTGCAGAAGCCCAAAATGAAGGAAATGGTCAATGGTTATTGCTAAATGGTTATTGGTAATTGGCCGCGAAACGCCCGCTGTCATCTGTCTTCTGCCTTCTGTCCTCTGCCTTCTGACTTCTGTCCTCTGCCTTCTGTCCTCTACAACTGTAGTGAGCGCACTACAAATCGCTCATTTTATGCAAAACAAACCCAATTTCCAAAAAGACCAAATGAACGTAAGCCGAGTTTCAACAAAGGATTATGCAAAATGGACACTTGGTCAACGTGGGAAAAACAAACCCAATTCAAACCCAATACAAACCCAATCAAACCCAATTAAAGCCAATAAAATGCCAAAACAAACCCAATACAAACCCAAACAAACCCAATTTCAAAGGCAAAAAAATGGTGGAGCATGTTGTTTTGTTTACACAATACGATACGATATACGAGATATGTTGATCAAGGACATTGCTATTTGCATACGCGCTGTCGATTATTCTGAAACATCGCAGATAGTAACACTTTTCACCAGGGCGACCGGCAAAATCAAGGCCATCGCCAAGGGCTCGAAACGGCCCAAATCGGCATTCGACGGCCCCATCGAAATATTCTCCTGCGGCAAAATCGTCTTCTCCGATTCAAAAAGGGAAAAACTCGCAACCTTGACCGAGTTCGAGCAGCAGGCCGGCTTTACACATCGCAGCGACAACCTTTTCGCCTTAAACTGTTGTCTGCTCGGCGCCGAGCTGCTGAGCAATTTGACAAATGATTACGACCCGCACCCTCAGCTTTTCGACAGCTTCCGGCAATTCTTAGAGAGCATACGAGAAACGAGTCACGAGAGACGAGACACGATTTCATTGCTGATATTATTCCAGTTGGCCCTGCTAAAAGAAGTCGGCCTACAACCAATCCTAAATGCCTGCGTAAACTGCAAAGGCAACTTCAGAACCAATTGGTCCGAAGTCTACTTTAGCAGCCTGGCCAATGGCTTGATTTGCAGAGATTGCGAGGCAAGCTTCCCCGACAGGATGAGACTAACAAAAAATGCCGCGGGCTGCCTGGCCAATTTGAAAATGCTCGCCGAATCGGATGAAAAAACGCTGAATGAAATTGAGAAAGTCTTAATTTATCATTTTACCGAGCTTCTCCACCGCCCGCCCAAAATGGCGAAGTATATCTTAGAAACCTAAAAGCCTCAATATTCTCAGCTTCTCATCGATTTCTTCATCCTTTTCAGAACCGATGATTACGACATACAGCCCCAAGGCCCCAAAAAACCAAAGGACCATAAAAAACAGCATCAGGCATTCAACAGCAAATCGAAAAGTCCGGTCTTCATAGCCAAAAGCATTGATTTGCAGCATAGCTCCGTAACGGCCAGGCACATAAAAGAGCAGGAACACACAAAAGAGGCTCCAGGCTGCAAGCAAAAGCGGCAGGAGCGTTGACTCTGTTGTGCTCACACGCTTGCGCTTAGGCGATAAAGGTTCCGCAGCAGGGACATCCGGCACGTCAGCAATCTCTTCGGCCTCGACAGGACCGGCTTTAGGTTCCTGAGTCTCGTTAGGTTCCCGGCGTTCTGTGGGTTCCCCGGCTTCCTGAAATTCCAGCAGTTCCTCACGTTCATGGCTTTCCTGCGGCTCTTCCGGTTCCTTTAATTGCTCAAGTTCTTCGAGTTCCTGTTTCCCCAGGGATTCGAAAGGCTCTTCGCTTTCCTGGGCTTCTTGAGGTTCTTTGGATTCTCGCGGTTGCTGAAAATCCAGGATTTCTTTGTGCTCCTGAGCTTCTAAGGATTCCAAAAGCTCTTCGCTTTCCTGGTTTAGCCAGGTATCTTCTGCGTCCGGGGGCTCCCGGCCTTGCCGGTCTTCCTGACGTAATTTCTTATCACACTGCTCACACACAATTCGGCCCTCATCTACATAGGCCTGCTCAGCAAGGCCGATGATTCCGCTACATTCTTCGCAGATTTCTTCTTTCATATTTTCAAACTTAATCCCCAACTCCGGCAGAAGTATTCGAACTTGTTGAATTGACTACTTGTCCTGCTCGAACAGCTCAGGCTGTTTGGAATCGCGTTTCTTTCTCTGGAGCTTAAGCCCTAAATGCTCGCAGGCTGCTCTGGTAATTTCTCTGCCCCGTTTGGTTCGTCGTAAAAAACCTATCTGCAAAAGATACGGCTCCACTACATCTTCGAGGGTGTCCCTTTCTTCGCCGAGGGTTGCCGCGAGCGCATCAATACCAGCCGGGCCTCCATCATAAACGCCCGCCAATGCACGCAAAAACGCCCTGTCCGGCTCATCCAATCCCAGCGAATCAATTTGCTCCATCGCCAGCGCTCTTTCGACAATTTCGGCACTAAGCACTCCTGAGCCTTTCACCTGAGCGTAGTCCCTCACCCGCTTTAATAATCGATTCGCAACTCGAGGCGCCCCGCGAGACCGCCCTGCAATCAGTTCCAACGTCCCGTCCTCGTACTGCAATTGCAACAGCCCTGCGGACCTCTCTAAAATCGCTGTCAACTCTTCGGCTGTATAAAAAACCAGATGGTACAGCATCCCGAACCGACCGCGAAGCGGAGCGCTGAGGAGGCCCGCCCGTGTCGTTGCGCCGATTAACGTAAAACGCTTCAGCGGAAAGTTTATCGTCTTTGCGTGCAGACCGCTGTCAACCGTAAAGTCGACCCTGAACTCTTCCATCGCAGGATAAATAAACTCTTCGACCGGCGTGCTGAGTCGGTGGATCTCATCGATGAAAAGCACATCGCCCGTGTTTATATTGCTCAAAAGGCCCATCACGTCACCGGCCTTTACCAAAGCCGGCCCCGATGAGCTCCGCAGCCTCGCCCCCATCTCGTTTGCTACAACATTAGCCAACGTCGTCTTGCCGAGACCAGGCGGGCCGTAAAACAAAATATGCTCCAACGGCTCAGACCTCTGCTTGGCCGCTGCTATGGCAATCGACAGCTTTTCTTTAACGCTGCACTGGCCTACACATTCGTTCAGGAATTTTGGCCGAAGTGAGACGTTAAAGCTCTCTTCCACCTCATTCAAAGATTGACCACTTATGATTCTTCCTATCGCCATAGTATAGCGTGTAGTACCTTGTTCGTAGTTCGCAGTCTCTGAACTCACAACTACGAACTACCACCTATTTTAGACTTCTACTCCCTGCCTCAACCTGTACACCAAAGGCACGAGCTCCTCAGCCGAGTTTATATCGGGATTCTTCTGAGAGGCCAATTCAATCAACTCAATCGCATCCGTTCTTTTTTCACCCCAGGCGATAAGTATCTCCAGGGCTTGGGCCTGAAATGGCTGCAATCTAACTTCCGCCGGCCTGACCGCTTCGGCCCCAACCGCGAAAGTCTGTAACTTTCCTTTCAGCTCAGCGATAATCTGCTGGGTCATCCTCTTGCCCACTCCCGGAAGTGATATCAGCGTCTTATCATCGGCGTTCTCAATCGCGGCCGCTATGGTAGCTATCGGAATACTCAACGACCGCAATCCCTTTTTTATACCCATTCCTTTGACGCTGATAAATTTGGTGAAAAAATCCCTCTCGCCTGCACTCAAAAAACCTACCATCCTCGGTATCAGATTTCCGCCTCCCGGCGTACCCTCATAGTATTCCATAGTGCAAAGCGTAATATCGGCGCCGATTTTGTCCGACAGTGCGCTTACGCAATAGCTGGGCAGCATCACTTCATACCCGACCGCCCCGACCTGCACCAGGGCGCTTTCGCTGTCGAGTTTGACAAGTTTGCCTTCGATTCTTGCTATCATATAGGCACGTCTCTAACCGGCCACTCAACCGGGTGTGGTTATTTCATCTCTATTTAGCATCCGGTTCAACTGTGGATTCCTTTATAAAAAACCATGTTAACAACAATACGCAGAATCTTCAAGCGAAATATCCGTATTTTCTCTACCTCCCACACCAATCTCCCCAAAATCGCTAATCGTAAATTGTAAATCGCGACGCCAATCCTCCAATCTCTAATCACTATTTCCCTGAGTTCTCTGCGTCTTTTGTGCCTTTTCGCAACTGACTTTCTTCGTGCCTTAGTGTCTCCGTGGACAAAATAAACGGAATTTCTATTGACAGTTTTTTTGGCCAGGACTCTAATACTGTAGAAGATATGGGGGCCCGAGAGAATAAGGCCTTTGGTTCGTCTGTCGGGCAGTGATTTTAAGAGGGAAGGCCCAATGAAAAAGATAACGGCCATATTAACAGGTTGTATAGTACTAACTATAGGGCTATTTTTACTTTTCAATAATCCGTCGGATGAGGACACGCCGAACTCAGAATCTATTCCATCTGAGACAACATCTACGGCCCGAATTTCAGTAGATAAGTCGGGACATCCGCCTGACAGAACGCCGTCAAAGCCAATAACACCTGTTGATTCTTCTGTAACGAAGGAGGAGTTTGGGCAATTATCACGAGAAGACCAAGACAAAATGGTAGAAGAATTTGTAGACGTGTTCTGGAAAGCCGAATCAGGGGTGTCAGAGCAGACAGTTCCGGAAAGAGAATACCTGTCTCTTGACGTTTTCAGTAGTCCATATATGCAGACCATAAATGAAAGTGACTTCCTGCAGTTATCACCAGAGGACCGGGAAACAGCGATAGTTAAAGTAATGGATTCCTGCCGTCAGTATCGTACTCATATTTTAGATGTTATTGCGCAAGCTAAGGTTTGTGCTTCTAATAATGATTATGTTAGAGCAGAAGCACATCTCATATCCGGATTAGAAAGAGGAAGAGCCTTAAGTGCAAATAAAGAGGGCTTGCTTATAACTCGCCTGGTGGGAATCGCGTGTCAAAAGGCCAGTTTGAAAGAAATGGAAAGATTATATACCAGTATGGGCGCCCATTCAAAGGTGCAAATGGCCCAGCGGCAATTGCAGGACATTGAGATAGAAGTTGCAGAAATACGAGAGACGGCACAGCAATTCAAGCAATGAGACGCTTCTCACAACGAGTTTACCCTGAGCTTTTCGAAGGGCAACCCGCAATCCGTAACCCGTAACCCGCATCGAGTATCCAGCATCGAGCAGTAACTCACCAATTAACAAATTAACTAATCCGGCCTTGCGGGCGAAGTCAAATCCGATATACTTTTGAATTTGAAGCCACCTGTAAAAAAGGTTATTGTGGCGTTTTTATTACGAGCAGGTATATTATTAGGTCTTAAACGGGCCGTATTTTAGCCGATACGGCAAGTGTTAAGCAGTGTCAGAAGGCAATTTGAAAAATGGGATTGAAGCTATATAACAGTCTGACAAGAAGGAAAGAGGAGTTCAAGCCATTGAAGGAAGGCTGGGTCGGCATATATGTCTGCGGCCCGACCGTATATGGCCACGCACATCTGGGACATGCGAAGAGTTATGTCAGCTTTGATGTTCTGGTTCGATACCTCCGCTATCTGAGATACAACGTTACTTATGTGCAGAACATAACTGATGTGGGCCATTTGACCGACGATGCTGATGAAGGCGAAGATAAGCTCGTCGTGGCGGCGAAAAAGGAACGTAAGCACCCGATGGCGCTGGCGGAATACTATACACGCAGCTACTTTGAGGACATGGACCGGTTAAATTGTGTTCGGCCGGACATAAGTCCGCGAGCTACCGGCCATATAATTGAGCAGATAGAGCTGGTAAAGACACTTCTGAAAAAGGGCTATGCTTATGAGGTCAATGGCTCTGTGTATTTCGATGTGTCTAAATTCGAGGACTACGGGAAACTTTCGGGCCGAAATGTCGATGAGATGTTGGCCGGCGCCCGCGTAGAGGTCTCACCGGAGAAAAGAAAGCCGGCTGACTTTGCACTTTGGAAGAGGGCCGAGCCGAACCATATTATGCAGTGGCCAAGCCCATGGGGGCCCGGCTTCCCGGGATGGCATCTCGAATGTTCGGTAATGAGTATGAAATATCTCGGCAAGACAATCGACATCCACGGCGGAGGATTAGAGAACCAGTTCCCGCACCACGAGTGCGAAATCGCCCAGTCGGAGGCGGCCAACGGCGTGCAATTCGTGCGATATTGGCTTCATAATAATATGATTACCGTTGACAGCCAGAAAATGGGTAAGAGCCTGGATAATTTTATTACGCTGAAACAGGCGTTTTCAGGTGCACACGAGAGATTGACCAGAAGCTACGACCCGCTGGCGGTCCGGCAATTGATTTTGAACAGCCACTACAGAAGTCCGCTGGATTTTTCGGACGCTGCGTTGTTTGCAGCACAAAGCGGTTTCCAAAAAATCACCGAAACTGTTAAAGCAGTACGAAAAAGAATGAGCACAGCGAGCGAAAGCCAGGTTGATAAAGAGATGGCAGAACAGTTGAAACAATCGAGGGAAAAATTTGAAGCGGCAATGAATGACGATTTAAATACGTCCGTTGCACTGTCAGTTCTGTTTGAACTTGTTCGGCTGGCGCAGAAACTCCTCGACGATAGCAGTACAACCGTTGGGACCCTTAACCTGGTAAATGTTCTATTTGACCGGCTGGGCGGAGAGGTGCTGGGTATCGTAAGAGACGAATATCCGCAAACCGGCCTGGCTGATGATGAAACGATGGATAAGCTGGTTGACGTTTTGATTCAGCAGCGAAATGAAGCTCGCAATAACAGGGATTTTGACAAGGCGGATGAGCTCCGTGACAAACTAAGCGAAATCGGCATTGTTTTGGAAGATACGCTCGGCGGAACTGAGTGGAGAAGGAAATGAGAATACTCGGTATCGATCCGGGTTTGCAGGTCTGTGGATACGCTTGTCTGGAGGTTGGCCAGGATAAGGAGAAGTTGATTGAAGCAGGTATTATTCGTACGGACGGCGGCTCGGCGCTACAAGAAAAGCTCAATAGGATAGCTGAGGATATAGAATCGCTGCTAAAAAACTTCAAGCCTGATACAGTCGCAGTTGAAGAATTGTATGCACACTACGCCCATCCACGGACCGCGATACTGATGGGGCACGCAAGAGGGGTCATTCTGCAAAAATGCGCGGAGGCGGGAATCGAGGTCAGAAGCTTTAGCGCGACGCATATAAAAAAATCAATCACCGGAAACGGCAGAGCATCGAAGGGACAAATCCAGAGGACTATTCAGACTATGTTGTCTTTGCCCAAGCTGCCTGAGCCGAGCGATGTGGCGGATGCCATAGCAGCGGCAGTCTGTTGTTCCAATTCGATTAGCATCGTTACGAAATTTTAATCGCGGATACCCGCCTGCGCGGGTACAAGTTAACACAGATTTTGTTTATCCACGAATTTCCGGTGGTTATCAAAAATATGGATTCCTGCTCCGTCTAAAGCCGGATTCCGTTCCGTCCAAGGAAGGCCGGATCTTCGACAAACAGATGCCGGATCTTCGACTTCGACTTCGCAGGTATGACATTTTCGTGTTGCGGTTTTAGAGTGTTCTTTTGTATTTGCGTTTTATGAGTGCAATTGCTGTTGCGGCGATGGCTTCGCCGGCGCCTATGTCGCCGAGGCCCTCGTTTGTCTTGGCCTTGATGTTGACGGCGTTAAAATCAACGCCAAGGAGACTTGCGATGCAGCGTTTTATCTGAGGTTTTACCGGCTCAAGCCGCGGCTCCTCGGCGTGTATTATTAAATCAATATTGACGATTTGCCAGCGTTGCTCTTCAAGCCGTTCCTTTACGATAACCAAAAGCTCCTTGCTGTCTGCGTCTTTGAACTGCGGGTCCGTATCTGGAAATAATGTCCCTATGTCGCCCATTCCGCTTGCGCCAAGCAGGGCGTCGATGACAGCGTGTAATGCGACATCGCCGTCGCTGTGTCCGGACAATCCATCCTCATCGGGCACATATACTCCGCCGAGCATCAGCCTGCGGTATTCAACTACGCTATGGATGTCGGTGCCGATTCCTGTTCGATATTCGTGGTCATGGTCCTCAATCACAATAGTCCCTTTGTGCTGGGGACATCCGTGCCAACGATTCCGACTGCTGCCGCAAGGGCCTGGCCCAATCCTTTGAAAATGGCCTCAGCTATGTGATGACTGTTTGTGCCATAGGGTACGTTTATATGCAGATTGAATTTTCCGTTATTCGAGAAGCTGCGGAGCATCTCTTCAAGGCACTCGACGTCGAAGTCGCCGATTTTATCCGTTCGATATTCAACGTTATACACACAGCTCGGCCTGCCTGACAAATCTACCGACACGTTGGCCAAGGCGTCCTCCATAGGCACGGAACTATGGCCGTACCTGGCAATCCCTTTTTTATCGCCAAGACTTTTGAGCAGACATTCGCCGAGGCATATTGCGACGTCTTCGACCGTATGGTGAGCATCGACATTCAAATCGCCCTTAGCTTTAACAACAAGGTCGATTTTGCCGTGCTTGCTGAAGTGCGTGAGCATGTGGTCTAAAAAACCGATGCCGGTATCAATCTCATATTTGCCGGCACCATCGAGGTTAAGCTCAACCGCGACGTCAGTTTCTTTCGTTTTTCTATGAATCTTTGCAGTTCTGTCTGCCATAAGAATCCTCTTAACCTGATAAGATTTCCTTCAAAGCCGAAATCAGTTTATCGTTTTGTTCACTGGTGCCAACGGTTATTCTCAGTTTGTCGCTAAGTCCGGGCAAGTCAAAGTACCTCACATAAATATTGCGTTCGACTAATTTATCATAGATTTCGCCGGCTTTGCGTTCTTTGCTTTTTGCAAGTACGAAATTTGCGTAACCTGCCGGGACTTCGAACTTTAATTCTCTAAGGTGTTCGGTCAATCTTTCACGGTCTTTCTTTACTTTTTCGACATTTTCTGCAAAATACTTTTGGTCTTTTATTGCTGCGGCGGCAAGGGCGACAGCAACGGCATCGACATTATACGAATCCTTGAGCTTCATAAGAGAGGCTATCAAAGGCGGCTGGGCAATCGCATATCCGAAACGCAGCCCCGCAAGTGAATATCCCTTGCTCATTGAGCGCAGTATAATCACGTTATCAAAATCTTTAACCAGGCGTATGCAATTGTCTTCGGCAAAATCCACATAGGCCTCATCAATCAGCAGTACGCCGTCCAATTCATCGGCCAAGGAAGCCATCTCGTCCACACCTATAAAAGTCGCGCTGGGTGCATTAGGATTACAAACAATGGTCAAAGCAGCACCGGCGGCAGCTAATTTGGGCGGCAGGTTAAACTCGCTGTCGAATGGGAGCTCCATCACCTCGCAATTTTGCAGATTGGCCAGCACCGGATAAAGTGAATACGTGGGGACAGGGTATGCAGCCGGTCTGTCCTCGTCGCAAAATGCACGCAAAGCGATAGTGAGCAATTCGTCTCCACCGTTACAGCACATAATATTGTCAGGTGAGACGCCGTGAACCTGGGCTGCCGCCTGTCGGAATTCGTCTCCTGTCGGGTCGGGGTATCGGCGAAGCTGTTCTGCGTTAATTTCGGCCAGCACCTTCATTACAGCGGGTGAAGGTGGATAGGGATTTTCATTGGTGTTCAGCTTCAGCACGTCCGTCTGCTTCGGCTGAAAGCCCGGCTCGTAACCCTTTACCTGTTCAATGTTGTCCCGAAAATATCCCATAATCTGCTCCAAACAAATTACAGCCCCAGATTATACGGATTTTTGGCGGAAGTAAAAGAGAAGATTTTGTGATATTTACGAGACAATAAGTAAGTTATCAACTCTTTGTGCGAAAGAATCTATTTTTGGCAGTAGTCAATGAGACGTGCGATTTCTCTGCGGAGGTCCCTTCGGTGGACAATCATATCGACGAAGCCGTGCTCTAACATAAATTCAGCGGTCTGAAAACCTTCGGGCAGCTCTACCTTTATGGTTTCGGCAATTGTGCGAGGCCCTGCAAAACCAATCAAGGCACCCGGCTCAGCAATTATACAATCGCCTAACATTGCAAAGCTGGCCGTTACGCCGCCGGTGGTGGGGTCGGTCAAAACTGAAATGAAAAGTCCCCCAGCCTCGTCGAATTTGGCTAACGCCGCAGAAGTTTTTGCCATCTGCCCCAGTGAGACGACTCCCTCGTGCATCCTTGCTCCGCCGGAGCAGCTAACTACCACTAATGGCAGTCTCTCGTCCATCGCCATGTCAACGGCGGCGCAAAACTTTTCGCCAACGACAAAGCCCATAGAGCCCATGAGGAAATTCGGCTCCATGACCGCCAAGATAACACGCCTTCCCTTTATAAATGCCTTTCCGATGAGCATAGCCTCCTTTGCGCCGGATTTTTTCTCGCCGGCCTTTAGACGCTGCTTATAAGTTGTGCCTCTGAACTTGAAGCCGAGGGGGTCATAGGTCTTCAAATCGCCAAGAACCTGCTGAAAGGAATCCTTATCAAGCAGATACTTAATCCTGGTCGCTGCTTCAATTCTGAAATGATGATTGCATTCTGGACAGACATTTAGATTTTTCTCAACAGTGCTTTTATAGAGCATGTGCTCACAGGCCGGACACCGTACCCAGAGACCTTCGGGCATCTCTTTGCGCGGCTTCAACGAAAAACCGTTCCATTTGGATTTTACTTCTTCGGCCATAGCCATAACATTCCATCAATGATGAGATAATTTTATCATAAATTTACAGATATTGCCATAAAAATTAGCACACCATATCAGAGCAAATCAACGAAAACGGTGTTTGAGCCAGTAAAACAGGCCGCGAAATGACTTTTTTATAGATCCCTCGGCTCCTTCGATATTACTCAGGACAGGTACGCTTGGAATGACAGGAGAAATACGCTTGGAATGACAGGGGAAATACGCTCGGAATTACAATCTCTTTATTAGAGGATTTGAACCGAAAGGTTAAAAAGCAATTCGCCGAGCATGCCGTGCCTATCTTCGAAAGACAGTTAACAGCATGCCCGGCGAACTTAATTGCCAAGCACGGGTCGCTTGATTAACTTAACCAACCTCAACAGCCATGCGACTCTTGAGCTCTTCAAGCCGAGATTTACAAGTTTCCATGCCTCCGATAATCGTGTAGACCCTAACGGATTCCCTTCCATCTTCATATATCCCTCGATGAATGGTGGCCTCGCCTGTTATCTCAGACAAATTATCAAACGCATAGTCAATGTTGTCCTGCAAGCCTTTGACGCTCGCCATTAATTTTTTCCCGGCGACCACTACGCAACCAGCCAGTTTTGCAGTCGTTAAATCGAAACCGCCTGCAAGCAGCGTCTTGCCAAGGTTCTTTTTGACGGCCTGCGATATTGCAAACTTGTCCTGAAATCTGTTCACTTTGGTCAGGCCCATTATGGCACATCCGCCGGCCTCCATAATGCTGTGATAATCTACAGGGTCAAAGGAGGTATAGCGGCTGCTCAAGGCACTGAGCCTGTTGAATATATCAAACAGACCTGAGACAGTGCTGTTTATGCTGGGCCAGAATGACCTTACTGTCATTCCCGGATACATCTTGTTAATTTTGTCATTGTCAATGAAGATGAGAGGCGATATTTCCCCAGCGGCGGCCATTTTACTTAAATCAGTGGCCACTTTCCAGGCATTCTCAGCTACCTTTGGCGAACTTGCTTCGCCGACGGTGGGTAAAGTCATAACAACGCCAACCTTCGTGTCCGGGTTTGGCAGGCCAATATATCGAGCATAGCTTTTACAGATTTCGACCAAGCCTTGTGCACTTCCACCACCTGTTCCACCACCGGCACCAAAGGAAATCATGAGGTGGTCCACCTCAGCGCCAAATGTCTGGCGGGTCAAGTGCAAAATTTCCTGCTGATATTGCTGTACGGCATTCTGACCTCTTCCCATATCCTTACCTGCACCCTTTTCGCCCATGTCCATGAGGAACTTTTGATTTTCGGGAATATCGAGCAAATCCAAATCATGGTGAGTGGTATTAATGGCCAATACCTTCTTATAGCCCAGGTCATAAAAAGACTTGACTAATCTTCCGCCGCACTGACCTGCACCAATCCAGGCATATCGTGTAGAACCCTTGATCCGGTCCTTAATGCCGCTCTCGAGCGAAATATGTGGCTCATACTGCTCCAAGTCTAACTGGGGCAGGAGCCAGGCGTTGAAATCAAATTGACCCTTTTGCGTTACGTGGCTTCGTCTTTGGGTGGCTTTCCTCGCGGGTTTTGTAGTTGTCTGCGCCTTCGGTGTTACATGCTCGGTGGGTGCCGGGCGTTTCGGAACTACGGTCTTTCTGGTTACCGTTGCCTTCGGTGCCGTGTGCCTCTTGGCTGTCGTGCGTTTCCTTGTGGTTGTTTTTGCCTTGGGTGTTGCGTGTCTCTTGGCTGTCGTGCGCTTCCTTGTGGTTGTTTTTGCCTTGGGTGTTGCGTGCCTCTTGGCTGTCGTGCGCTTCCTTGTGGTTGTTTTTGCCTTGGGTGTTGCGTGCCTCTTGGCTGTCGTGCGCTTCCTTGTGGTTGTTTTTGCCTTGGGTGTTGCGTGCCTCTTGGTTGTCGTGCGCTTCCTTGTGGTTGTTTTTGCCTTGGGTGTTGCGTGCCTCTTGGCTGTCGTGCGCTTCCTTGCCGTGGACTTCTTTCCTGCCTTTGCCTTGGGTGTCGCGTGCCTCTTGGCTGTCGTGCGCTTCCTTGCCGTGGACTTTTTGCCTGCCTTTGCCTTTGGCGTTGCACGCCTCTTGGCTGTCGTGCGCTTCTTAGCAGTTGGCTTTCTGCTCGCCTTAGCCTTCTTCGAGGCAGGCCTTTTTCCAGTTGCCCTTTTTTTAGTTTTAGCTGATCTTTTTGCCATTTTTACATCTCCCAATTAAATTATGTTTTTAACAAGCTTGTTAATTTTCAACTTTTCTACTACTTTCGACTTAACACGGGCGGTTTTGCAATCGCTGGTTTTTATCGGCTATTAGAGTCGAGGACATAATTTCTTTTTTTTTCAAAAAAGCCGTTTTTCAGAAATATCCCGTATGAAATGCCAAATCAAATAATGAGACGCTGAATGAGTTTACATAGGCCGACAACAAAATAGCCCCCTAAAGCAGTCAGAAAACGAAACGTGTCGGAATTTCTGCGGTTAATCAGCTTTGTGTAGTCGAAGGCCACAACAGACTGTCCGAAAAATACACGGAAAAATGCCGGCAATAACAAACATCCGATAACTTCTCGTATGGAATGAAGAATACATCCTCCGGAGCTAACGGATAAAGACTCCCTAAACCGGACTCGTGCGAAATGCCAGTTTGACGGCAAAAGAAACCAGAGACTAATAAACGGCACCTGTTTTTAAGTTATTTACAGGCAACGAGCCATTCCCAAGGACATTCGGCTGAGCTCAGTCGAAGCCCTGCGTTTGAGGCTGCCACCCATCAAATTAAATGTTGCAAAAAATTAGGTAGAAACAAAGCTCGAAATAAATATGGACCTGGGGTCCTATATAAACCTGGACATACATCTGGAATGCACGAGACTATCCAAGGGGGCAGGCATCTCGAATTGCGTTTATTGCAGCGATACGGTCGGATTTTGAAAATATTGCGCTGCCGACTACAAGGGTGTCAGCACCGAAAGAAACCACTATCGGCGTGGTGTCAGGGTCTATTCCGCCATCGACTTCGATTCTTATTTCGGGGCCGACAATTTCCCTTATTCGTCTAACCTTTTTTGCGGCCTCGGGCATAAACTTCTGCCCGCCAAAACCCGGCCGCACCGTCATCACCAGGACCATATCGCAAAGCGGGGCGATTTTCTCTACCGCCTCGACGGGCGTTTCGGGATTGAGGCATATCCCGGCAGTGCACCCTAAATTGTGTAATGTGTCGATAAGTATTTGCGGCTGGTCGGCCACTTCGATATGAAATGTTATGTGGTTTGCGCCGGCTTCAACAAAGGCTTTAGCATATTTATCAGGCTCACTTATCATCAAGTGAGCGTCGAAAACAAGACTGCTGTACTTGCGAAGCTTTGCAATGACCGGCGGTCCAATCGTGATATTCGGCACGAAGTGGCCGTCCATAACGTCCAGATGCACGATACTGGCGCCAGCCGACTCAACCACAGCTATCTCGTCAGCCAACCGTGCAAAGTCGGCACTCAGTATCGACGGCGCAATCTCAATTGTTCCCGCTTTAGGTAATCGCAAATCGGACATAAGGCAGGCTCTTTTGATATCTGGTCTTGAACTCGTTAATTTTGAACTTCGAATCGTGAAGTCTATTTTTCATCGAGGATTTCGAGACACTTAAATTTCTTTCCCTCTAAAAATTCAAGTGACGCCCCGCCGCCGGTGGAAATATGACTTATCTGTTCTTCGAGGCCAAGGTTCTTGACGGCACTTGCACTGTCACCGCCTCCGATTATACTGCGTGCGCCTTTCTCCGTAGCCTCGGCGACTGCTGAAGCAACGACCTTTGTTCCTTCATCAAAAGGCGGTATTTCAAAAACGCCCATCGGGCCGTTCCAGACAATGGTTCTGGCATCGTTAAGCTTTTCGGCAAAAAGCTTTCTGCTTTCGGGGCCGATATCAACACCCTGCCAATCAGGTTCAATATCACCATCAATAACTTTATTCTCAGCGCCGACTTTTAACTCGTGTGCAACTACGGTATCAACCGGAAAAACCATTTCGCAGCCAGCGTCTTTTGCCTGTTCAACCAGCTCGGCAGCTTTATCAAGAAAATCATCTTCGCATAAGCTCTTTCCGACGGCGCGGCCATCGGCCTTGAAGAACGTATAGGCCATCGCGCCGCCAATCAGTATGCAGTCAACCTTGTCGAGAAGATTTTCAATTACACCTATCTTGTCGGAGACCTTCGCTCCACCTAAAATTGCTACGAAGGGTTTTTCAGGATTACTGAGCGTCTTGCCCAGGAATTTTAGCTCCTTTTCGATTAAAAACCCGATGACCTTAGGCTTGCCTTCCATAACCGTCGGAACGGTATACATCGAAGCGTTGTCCCTGTGTGCGGTTCCGAAGGCATCGTCCACATAGATATCCGCCATATCGGCAAGCTCTTTTGCAAAGTTGTCCTTGGCCTCTCTCAACTGCGTATCCTCTTTTGCAGCTTTGTCCTTTATGGTTTCTTCCTTGTGGAAGCGCAGGTTCTCAAGCAGCATACAGTCACCCGGCTTAAGAGCCTGCGCTTTGTCTTTTGTCTCAGAACCAATACAATCGTCAGCGAAAATAACGTCGGCTCCCAGAAGCTGCGACAATCTCTGGGCTACCGGCGCCAAAGACAACTTCTCATACCTCTTGCCCTTGGGCCGGCCAAGATGGCTCATAAGAATCAATGCACCGCCGCGCTCCAGGATGCTCTTTATAGTCGGCAATGCCTTAACGATTCGGTCATCGCTTGTAATGTTGCAGGCATCATCCAAGGGCACATTAAAATCACACCTCATTAATACCTTCTTGTCCTGTACATCGATATCAGCAACGGTTTTTTTGGCCATTTTCTTACCTCGATTTCTTTACCGCCGAGCTCGCCGAGGACGCAGAGATTTTTAATATTTCATTTCCGTACAACTTATGCCGTTTTCCTTTTATTCTGTTTTTCCTCTGCGCTCCCGGCGTTCTCGGCGGTAAATTTTTCTACATCGCCGCCATCTTTTCCATAATGTCAACGGTTCGGTTCGAATAACCCCATTCGTTGTCATACCAACTGACGACCTTAACGGTCCTTCCGATGACTATTGTGCACAAAGAATCGAAGATGCTCGAAGCAGGGTCATTAACGATGTCACTGCTGACGATTGGCTCATCACAATAAACCAGGAAGCCTTTCATCGGGCCTTCGGCTGATTTTTTCATCGCTGCGTTCACATCATCGACGGTAACGTCCTTTTTGACATTAACCACAAGGTCAACGATACTTCCGACAGGAATGGGTACGCGAATAGCAAAGCCATCGAGTTTACCGTCAAGTTCTGGGATAACTTTGCCGATGGCCTTTGCTGCGCCGGTGGTAGTTGGGATCATGTTGGCCGCTGCGGCCCGCGCTCGACGCAGGTCACTATGTATCATATCAGCCACATTCTGGTCGTTTGTGTAGGCATGAATCGTAGTCATAACACCCTGCTCAATACCAAATTCATCGTTAAGGGTCTTGGCCAGAGGCGCCAGGCAGTTGGTGGTACAGCTTGCGTTCGATACACATTTGACCTCACTGGTCAGCTCGTCATCGTTAACACCCAACACAATCGTCGCATCGATATTGTCCTTTGCCGGAACACTTAGTATAACCTTTTCGGCGCCGGCCTTGATATGGTCGGCATAACCGCCCTTGGGTGATTCTGCTGTGCGAAAGATTCCCGTCGATTCCAGAACAATCTTTACGCCCATATCCTTCCAGGGCAGCTCGGCGGGATTCCTGACAGCCAAAACCTTGATGGATTTGCCATTAATGACTAATTCATCATCTTTCGCTTCGACTGTGCCGCTCCATTTGCCCATGACCGTATCATATTTGAACAGGTGCGCAAGGCTCTTTGCGTCCGAGAGGTCATTGACTGCGACCAGCTCCAAATCGCCCTTTCTTTGCATAATAATTCTTGCGACTGCTCTGCCGATTCGGCCGAACCCGTTAATTCCAACCTTTGTTGCCATTTATAAATCTCCTTAACCTTTTGATTTTAACAGTACTTCCTTTTTTCATGCTTGAAAGCAAACGAAGGAGCTACTTTATTTACAACGCTGGCCATTGTCAAGGATTTATTGAAAATCCGCCAATTTGGCTGCCATTCTAAGCCCAAAAAGCATTTTGTGGGATTTTTTCGGGGATATTGTGTAACATAACGGCCTGTCGCGCAATTATATCTTTGGTGATGGTTGGTGCTATGGCGAAAAGTGTTAAGCAGACGGATGCCGATAATATTGTACTGCGGGCCCGTACGGAAGCTGAAGCCTTAGGGCAGCTCTACGAGCTGTATTATGAGCGGATTTTCCGATTTTGCGTCCACCGGCTCTTCAGTAAAGAGACGGCAGAAGATGTAACGTCAATAATTTTTCTGGAGGTAGCGAGCAGGATTCGCAGCTTTGGCGGCAGAACGGAACAGGATTTTCAAAACTGGCTGTACGCCATAGCAGCCAACCAGGCAAACGCTTATATAAGGAAAACGTCCCGACGTAAAAGGCTTCTTGCGGAAGCTGCCGGTTCGATGACGGATAACACCACCGACAACTCCTCGGAGCTGAACTGGCCGAGGCTTTATGCGGCTATATTGAAACTAAATTCAGAGCACCAAACCATCATTACGTTGCGATTCTTCGAGAATATGGAGTTCGAGCAGATAGCAAAGATTTTAGACGCCAGGGAAGCAACTCTGCGTGTTACGTTACACAGGATTCTTAAGAAGTTACGAAGGCGTTTGGAAACCGTTTTCGAGGGGGAGTTGTAAAATGTTTAAGAACGAAGATGATTTCAAAAAAATAGTTGGCCGGCTTAACATTGATGATAAACCGAGTCCCGGGCATCGCGAAAGCTTGCGCCGGCAAATGATTTCTGTCTTTGACAAAAGCGGGGAAGAACCCATAACCAAATCAAGGAGTTTAAGGAGCACAATTATGAAAAGCCCGATTCCAAAACTGGCCGCAGCGGCTGCTGTCATTATCATTGTAGTCATCGGCGCGTATTACTTAAAGCCGGATGACTCAACTACGATGGTTGATATAGTGCCAAAGCAACCTACCCCCACTGGCACCCAATTGGTAGCATTGGATATCAAGCTGCCGAAGCCGATGTTTGTTGGCACGCCGCAGGATGTCAAGGTAGAATACCTTGAGAAACCCTTAGGTAAGCCGCGGCCGCCGTTTTATGCACCGGTTGGCACAAAAAATGTCGCCATCGGAAAACCAGTAACCAGCACCGATGAATTTCCTATCATCGGTAAGCTGGAATGGATAACCGACGGAGACAAAGAAGGTGCCGACGGCAGCTTTGTCGAGTTAGGCCCGCTTGAGCAACACCTTACTATCGACCTTGAAGCTGAGTATAATATATACGCGATTGTTGTCTGGCATTACCATAAGGAGCCGCGGGTTTATTTCGATGTGGTGGTGCAGGCTGCAAGCGACCCTGATTTCACCGTGAATGCTTCGACCGTGTTCAACAATGACATTGACAACTCTCTGGGTCTTGGCGTCGGCAAAGATATGCACTATACCGAGACTGCAGAGGGTAAACTCATCGATGCCAAAGGTATTCGCGCCCGCCATGTGCGATTGCATAGCAACGGCAATACAACCTACGACGTAAATCACTATATCGAAGTGGAAGTTTACGGCAAGGCCGCAGAATAATACAGCCAAAAATGTACAAGAGGTCTATTCCGGCCGGGCTGGTTTGACCCGGTCTTTTCTATGCGCTTTTGCAGGAAAAATCGGAAATTTGAGGCTGGAAAGTAAAAAGCCGACAAAAAAGTGGTTTTATTTAGAGTAAAATATAGTCCTTCATCGTTATATTAGTGACAATCGATTGTTCTGATATCAGGTAAGTGAGTTGAAGATGCTCGAAGACAGATTGCTTCTATGGAGATTTAAGTGCGGCAGCCGAGATGCTTTCCGAGTTATCTATGAAAAGTATGCCGCTGATTCGCTAACGTTAGCAGCTAACCTTCTGGGCGACAGCAGTACGGCAGAAGATGTTGTGCAGGATGTTTTCATCTCCTTTGCAAAATCCATGGATAAGTTTCATCTAAGAGGAAGTCTAAAAGGCTATCTGGCAACTTGTGTCGCTAATCGAGCGCGTGATTACCTCCGCAAAAAAAAGCGTCGTCCAACTGTTTCAGTCAACGAAGCTGAACAAATGACATCAGATGCCAAAAGCCCGGTTCAGTTGGTGATACGCACCGAAGAATTGCAAAAATTGAAGCACGCGATTGCCCAGCTTCCTTATGAGCAGCGAGAGGCAGTAGTACTTCACCTACACAGCGATTTGAGATTCAGGCAAATAGCCAAATTGCAGAGAGTATGCGTTAAAACAGCCTTAAGTCGTTACCGATACGGCCTGGATAAACTGCGGTCAATGTTAAATGGCGAGGCAAAAAGATGAGAACGGCAGATAATATGGAAAAGTTAATCAAGAAACTGCGTTACAAAACCAGCGTCGAAACGCATGACAGAGTCCTTGGCAATGTTTTCCAGGCGCTGGATGAATTTGAAGCACACAAACCGAGCGCAACTGCGCCGAATATAGGGAGAACGATTATGAAAAGTTCAATTACAAAACTTGCTATCGCCGCCGCGGTGATAATTATTGTAGTGCTTATCAGCATACATCAGTTCGCCGGGTCCATCGATTTGGCGGCCCCAACATTTGCACAAACCATAGAGGCTATGAAAAAAATGCCCTGGATGCATATTACTATGGAGTTTGATGTGCCTCAACCAAATAAAATAGGGAGTTTCTGGAAATGTTTTGACCCCCCTATAGAAGCCAGTCAAGATGTTGACGGAAAAACCAAATACTGCGACTACAACAAGGAAATAATGTATGTATACAATCCAGAAGTCAATGCTATAACAATTGGCCAGACAATAAATAAGGAAAATTTGGGTTGGGCCAAATCGCCCTTCGACATGATTTCAGCGATTATCGACCCAATGCGTTATGACAGCAAAATCTCAAGAGAGGAAGCAAAAATCGACGGTGTTGATGTTGAAATCATGCATATGCATATAATTTCCGGTGGTGGAGACGTTACGCTAATTCGTGACATAAAGCGTAACCTACTCATCAGTATGGAAACGGAAGATACTTTACCACAAATGAATAAGAGGATAACTGCCAAAGCTATTTTCGATTATCCCCAACAAGGTCCGAGGAACATTTATGATTTAGGGGTGCCAAAGAATGCAAAAATAATCGACCAGCGTCCAAGAGGAGACTTAAAGAATTTGATAGCAAATGTTCAGCATCAGTTTAACAAAGGATATGGAGACCATATTGCAGCGGTGTTGGAATCCGGGGTCGGTAAAAATGGAACTTTGAAGCCATATTTTATTCGGATGATGCGAAAATATGGACAATTACAGCGTGCAGATACTTACTTCGCAGCCATTAACTCAGGCACAGAACCAAAATCAGCGGTGAATCTTTACGAAAAGGCAAAAAATAAATGGCCTGACATCACCTGGCCTAACCTTACCTTGGAGCAGGTCAAAAAGGTAGAATCCAATGAAGCCATTGAACAACAACAAATATTTAATGGGAAAGATACAACTATACGGTACTACAAAGCTGGTGAAGAAAAAATTACCTCTAATCGCCACCCCGGAAAGGTCGGGTTTTATGGAGAAGGTCGGACTATGAATTGGACTTCATGGGTTGACCTTTCTGTTTTAAGCCGAGGCAGTCGATATCGTGAACCAAAGTTAAAATTGCTTTCACCAGACCCAAAACGCGAAGGGCTCGTCGGGCTGGAAATATATGAACCTGGAATAAAAAATCCTATAGGCAATAAAGGAGAAAAGATAATTGGAGCAACAACTGATAGATATTGGTTTGACCCATCCAGAGATTATCTGCTACTGGAACATGAGCAGGAAATGGAAAAAGGTCGATTTCCTTCTGAAACGAAGAGCAGAACGGTAACATTAGAGGTAAAGCAGACATCAACCGGCCAATGGTATCCAAGCCATATTCGTCAAGAACGAAGATTCAACAATGAACATTATCTTGGACAAACAACAGACAAAAGGATTATTCTCGATACTGAGCCTGTATTCGAGAAGAATATTTTTGACCCTAACTATATTTTCAATGCCAAATAAACTATTTTGAATTGACCAAATTTCTTGCAGAAGTCAAAAGTTCCATGCTGGGCTGCTCAGCCCGGCTTTTTTTATGCGCTTTCGGCGACAAATGCGGCAACTTCCCTCTCAGCGTCCACTTTTTTTATTTTTTTTGTCGCAAAGACCCCTCATCCTTCACTATATAGTGAAAACATGAATCCTTAAGAGTTTTTTGAGGTGCTAATATGCCTGATACTGATAAATACTACATTGAACGTTGTTTAGACGGCCATCCGGATGATTTTCGCTACCTTGTTCGACGCTATCAGGGCGTTCTACTGGCACATTTAGCCGGGAAATTAGGTAACAAAGACAGCGCCGAGGAGGCCGCCCAGGAAACTCTTGTACGGGCCTACTTCAATATGGGCAAACTGAGAAAGACGGAGTCGTTCTTTCCATGGCTGCTCGGAATCAGCGACCGCGTGGCAAAGGAACAGCAAAGAAAAGAACAAATCCGCCGACAGCGAGAAGCTATCCGTTCGTACTCGGAGGAAGCCGGGAGCCCGGAACTCTCACAGGATTACGCACTCGAAGCGGCAATCGCCGAGCTGCCTGAGGCGTACAGGAGAGTTATCCTGCTGCGATATTACGGCGGTTACTCGTGCAGTCAGGTCGCCGAGCAGTTCGATATGCCGTTGGGTACAGTTACAAAAACACTTTCGCGGGCTTATGCAATGCTGCGGGAATCACTACAGAATCAGAATAAAGAAGAAATTTATGAGGTGTGAAAATGAATTGCACAGAATGTAAAGAACTTTTGGTTGCTTATGTTGAGGGACTTTTGGACGAAACAGAGAAACAGGCAATTGCCGAACATCTTAAGGATTGTCCGGCGTGCCAGGCTGAATCAGCAGAAGTAAGGGCCCTTCGAGACCGCCTGGTTAAAAATGGTAAGGTCTTATCCGACAGCCGGCTTGAGGATGAGGTCTTGAACAGGATTATTCAGGAACAAAATGTAAGGCTCAAAACTGCGCGCAAAGCTGGCGAAGGCCTTAATATAAGGAGAATAATAATGAAAAGTCGAATTACAAAACTGGCCGCAGCGGCGGTGATAATTATCGCTGTTCTGGTAGGTATACATCAAATTGGTGGAGGCACTGTGACTTTTGCCGATGTCATCGAACCAATTCTCAATGCGCGGACTGTGATTTTTGATTTCCTAATAGGTGAAGAAGAGAGTAACCCGGTCATGCACGAGATAGTTGTTGGTCCACGAATCAGAAGGACCATATCGAACATGCCGGGCATGACCCAAATTATTGACATGGAAACTGGGAAGATGTTGGTACTCCTGGACGCAGAAAAAACAGCGGTGTATGTCGATATAAAAGGCCAACTCCAGGAAATGACAAGAGGCTATATAGAGTTTGTCCGGGAAGTCCTTATGGAATTAAAAGACAGCCCTGATGTTAAAGAGCTTGGTGAGCAGGAAATCGACGGCCAAAAAGCCATCGGTTTTTCAGGCCGGGGCAACAATAATCAGGAATTGAAGATATGGGCCGATCCCAAAACTGCTATTCCGATACGAGTAGAACTGCGATTAGGAAGAGAGTTTTTTATGGTTTTGAAGAATTTCAAGTTTGATGTGCCCATAGATGACTCACAGGTTAGTATGGACGTGCCGCCGGGTTATACTTTACAGGAGGGCGAAGTCGACTTCACCAAAGGCACCGAGGAAGACTTTATTGAGAGCCTTCGTATCTGGGCCGAGGTTCTGCTGGACGGCAACTTCCCGGAGGTAGTGGGCACGGAACAGTATATGAAACAAGTGCCTCTGCTTGGAGAAAAGCTTGTTCAATCGGGCCTCTCAGACGAAGAAGTAGGAAAAAAAGTGGGAATGATATTTCCACGAGGAATGTTCTTCCTGCAATTATTAGAAGCCGACGGCAAATATCACTATGCCGGCAAAGGCGTTAAACTCGGCGACGCTGATAAAGCGATATTCTGGTACCGCCCGGAAGGCTCGGACACTTATCGCGTTATTTACGGTGACTTGAGCGTTAAGGATGTCGATGCGGAGAATCTGCCGAAGTAGGTTTGCCGAGTAAGTATAATATGTGTCACAAAGGCCGGGCTGATTTTGCTCGGCCTTTTCTATTTCTTAGCGGCCCGGCATTGCGCCGTAATAAGGATACTTGTCGAATGCGTCACCTTTGCCGAGGACGCGAGGGTCTTTAGTCACCTTTAGCTCTGCCATCAAATCGTCGGCGAGTTTGCTTTTTACTTTAGCATACTCGGGCCGGTCAGCGACATTATTTAGTTCGGCAGGGTCCTTCCGCAGGTCATACAGCTCCTCAGCCGGGCGCTTTCCAAAACCCAGCTCAAATAACTTCTTAACCTTTGGGTCGTCGCGGTACTTCAACATATAAGACTTTGCAGGTGCCGCATTAACATCCGCATAACCATAATGTGTGCCGAGCGGACGGGACACCACTATTTTCGTAGGTTGGTCATAACCTTTGGGAGCACCGGCTGGCCAACGGTCCGGCTTGAAGTTGCGGATATACAGAAAATCGTGCGTCCGTATCGCCCGCATCGGATAACCTGCCATACCGGTTTGCTGACAGGGTACATGACGCTCTTTGCCGGTCAGGACGTGGTCGCGCTTCGGGTCCACGCGCCCGGACTTGGCCGATGTCAGCACATTCAGGAAACTCTTCGCGGTCATCCCTGGCGTGGGCTTGAGTCCGGCTGCTTCAAGGAACGTCGGCGCTAAATCCGATAGACTGATAAAGTCCTCCACGACACGGTCGCCTTTTACTCTTGCAGGCCAGCGTACCGCAAGCGGGACGTTCGTGCCGAGGTCGTACAGATTGCTTTTGCACCTCGGGAACGGCATACCGTTGTCGCCGGAAATCACTACCAGTGTATTTTCAAGCTCGCCGTTTTCTTCCAGAACCTTCAGCAGCTCTCCGACCTCGCGGTCGAAGCGCTGAACCTCCCAAAAGTAGTCACAGATATCCGTGCGGACCTCTTCGCTGTCCGGCAGGCACGCCGGCACTTCTACATCCTCAAGTTTCATTCCGCTGTTGACGCCCGATTTCCACTTGTAGCCGCGGTGCGGGTCGTAGCTGCCAAACCAAAAGCAAAACGGCTCGCCTTTCGGCCGGTCTTTCAAGAACTGCTGGAAGTTTTTGTATTGTGGCCCTGCGGGATTACGTTTTCGGCCACCCGGCCCGTCGCGGCCCGGCGCCCAGCCTTTGCGTGTAAATCCAATATGGTAACCGGCCTGCTCCAGCAAATCCGGATAGACCTTGAACTTTGCCGGCAGCGTACTCCAGAGGTTGCCGCCCTCCTCCAGTCGCCAGTGCCACTGTCCGGTCACGATAGCACCGCGCGACGGTGTACACGAAGGAGCAGAGACATACGCATTCTTAAACAGCACCCCTTCACGCGCCACACGGTCGAATGCCGGCGTTTTGACAACTTTGTCCCCGGCGATGCCGGCGTGAGGCCAGGACCAATCGTCCGCAAGGCAAAAGAGGATATTCGGCCGTTTCCCGGCTGCTCCACCCCTAAGCTGCTGCGCGAAGCTCACACATCCCGGCACAGCCAATGATGCTGCACCAATGCCCATTGCTTTCAAAAAATCACGGCGAGTGTTATTGAGCGTACTCATATTTGTTTCCTCCTGTTTTTGTTTTTAGCTTTTATCCGGTTCAGTTTGCCCGCCTTAAGACTGGTTCTTTTCAGCGGCCCTTCCCGGCGGTCGAGCGTTTGCCTTCAATTCTCGGTCAAACTTTTCCATCACGCCCGTTAGACGCTTGACTATTTTGGGATGCCCGGCTGCGAGATTGTTCTTTTCACTGATGTCAATTTCAAGGTCATACAATGCTGTCTTCTTTTTGCGGTGCAGTTTCCATCTACCGCTGCGGACGGCTTCGAGTTTGTTGCCTCTATAATAGAAGAAGGCTTTATGCGGTGACTTTGCCCTCGGCCTGCCGGAGATTAGCGGCCATATATCTTTTCCATCAATGACGCGGTCGGCAGGTGGTTCGGCACCGGCCAACCGCGCAAATGTCGGCAGCAGGTCAATTGTGCCGCAGACTTCGCCGCAGACCTTGCCTTCAGGGATTTCCCCGGGCCAGCGCATAATCGTCGGCTCGCGCATTCCGCCTTCATAGGTGGTGAATTTTCCGTCACGCAGAGGCAGGGCGGAGCCTCCATGATGCTTCTTGCCCAACCACGGGCCGTTGTCTGAGGTAAAAAGCACCAAGGTTTTTTCATCAATGCCCAGCTCTTTTAACGTCTTGAGAATCCGGCCTACGCTCCAGTCGATTTCCTCTATCACGTCGCCATATAAGCCGCGTTTGCTTTTTCCCTTAAATTTTTCCGATACGAACAGCGGGACGTGCGGCATCGTGTGCGGCAGATACAGGAAAAAGGGGCGATTTTTGTTTTCGGTTATAAACTTGATTGACTCTTCGGTGTATCTTTGTGTCAGTGTCGCCTGTTCGGCCGGGTGCTCGATGATGTCTTCGTTACGCATCAAGGGCGGGCCGCTTTTATCACCGCGCTTGATTCGCATGTCGTTGCTGTAAGGGATGCCATAGTAAGAATCGAATCCCTGCTGCATCGGTAAAAACTGCGGCAGGTGGCCAAGGTGCCATTTGCCGACGCAGGCGGTGGCGTAACCTTGAGCTTTGAGAATGTCAGCAATGGTGACTTCTTTGGGATTTAAGCCAATGCTGTCTCTTGGGAATAATACTTTTGTGATACTTACTCGTGGCGGATAACAGCCGGTCAGCAAAGCGGCCCGCGACGGCGAACAAATCGAAGCAGCCACATAGAAGTCCGTGAACTTCATACCCTCGGCGGCCATACGGTCAAGATTCGGTGTATTTATATTTGGTGAGCCGAAACAGCCAACGTCCTGGTAGCCCTGGTCGTCGGTGAAGATGATTATGAAATTCGGCTTGTCAGTAGATGCCTTAGGCGAAACTCGCTGAGCCCCGCCCGCACATCCCGGCACGGCCAATGATGCAGCACCCAGACCCACTTTTTTGAGAAAATCACGACGTGTATAACCAACTGTTTCCATATTTATCTCTCCAACTTTTAGTCACCCTTTTATATCCGTATGAACATCGCCTGGATTGTATTCGGTTGACGCTTTTGGCTCAAGAGCATTCTCTTTTCTCTACGGGGTTTTAACACCGATTTCCGTTCTCCAAGCTGTCAGGCGTTTTTTTAGTTCGGAGGCTTTTGTGGGCATTTTCTCTGCCAGGTTGTGTTTCTCCGCTACATCGTCGGCGAGGTTGTAGAGCTCGACCTCGTCTTTATCGAAGAACTCGATGAGCTTGAAGCTGCCGTCCCGGATTGCCCCGGATGAGCGTCCGCCGAGGAAATGCGGCTTTTTGAGTGGATAGTGCCAATAGAGCGTTTCGCGGGCAAGCTCGGCCTTGGGATTCTTGAGCAAAGGCAAAATAGACACACCATCAAGAAGTTGGCGTTGGTCCGCTTTGAGGTCTGCGAGCTGAAGAAACGTCGGGTAGAAATCGATATTGCTGGTCGGCGTATTGCAAATACCGGCCGGTTTGATGACTGGCGGCCAACGGATGATTAACGGCTCGCGGATGCCGCCCTCGTAAAGCGTGGACTTGCCGGCCCGCAGCGGGGCATTGGAGGTAACCCGGTCCTCGCCGCCGTTGTCGCCGGTAAAGATTAGAACGGTGTTTTCGGCCAGGCCCAATTCGTCGAGCTTGTTGAAAATCTGCCCGACACCTTCGTCGAGGCTTTCGAGCTGCGCAGCGAGGTGTGGATTATTCCGCCGGGCCCTATTCCCTCTGCCGGCGCCGGGCTTTTTTTCATACTTTGCAACGAGTTCAGGCTTGCCCTGCAGCCGGGTGTGGACGGCGTAGTGACTCAGGTAGAGAAAGAAAGGGCCATCCTTGTGCCGCTCGATGAACTCGATGGCTTCGAGGTTGCAGCGATCGACGAGGTATTCTGTGCCGGGCAGACGCTTTTTGATTTGCTTGTTGAAGTGATAGGGATGAAAGTAGCTGCCGCCGCCGATGCCGCGGTTTTCCGAGACAATCGTTTCGTCAAAGCCGTGTTGAGTTGGTGGGACTTCCTTAGCACCGTGGTTGGTATAACCGGTAAGGTGCCACTTGCCTATGATGCCTGTGGCGTAGCCGGCCCGCTTGAGCATCTCGGCGATGGTGATATGGTCGGTCGAAAGATGATTTGCATCGTTTGGACGAAGGTAATCGGTCATTCCCACTCTTGCCGGATATTGTCCGGTCATCAGGGCCGCTCGATAAGGTGAACAGACGGGTGCCGATGCGTAAGCATTTGTAAACTTGATGCCCTGGCTCGCCAGTCTGTCGAGGTTGGGCGTTTCATTAAAGGTGTTGCCGTAGCATCCCAGCTCGGCCCAGCCCAGGTCATCAGCCAGAATGAAGATGATGTTGGGCTTTTGGGCAGATGCCCTGTCCGTGGTTGGTCTTGAGAAACTTACGCAGCCCTGCATCGTCAGTGCCGCCGTCCCCAGCCCTATGGCTTTTAAGAAGTCACGACGTGTGTAATTCACTTTTTTGCTCCGATTCCCATCTTTCATTTTGCTTAGTTTGTATCAGTTATTTGCAGTCGAAGAATCTTTCGGGTGCCGGCGGTGAGCTTGGCTTGCTCGCTGATTCGGATGGGCCAAAGCCAGATTATCTTTTCGCTATCGGCGACAACAAGTATCTTCCGTCGTAACCGGTGCGGCAGCTTTGCAGCGGTCAGGAATTTGCCCACCTTTTTGTCCGACGCCAAGCCCAACGGCCAAAACCTATCGCCGGTTTCACGAAGACGAACCATTAAAGGCAACTTAAGTTTATCAAAATCAAACTGCTCTACAAGCTGGATTCTCGATTTTGTTTTTTTACGAGTATCCGGCATTGAGCCTTTAGTGTCGAGAACAGTTGCTTCTATTAAATATCGGCCAAACCTTGTCTGTCCAGGAACTTTCAACGTTGTACTCTTGTTGATTTGTTTGCCAGGGAGACTTTTTTTGGGCCGAGCAAAAATCAGATTACCGTATTCGCGCCGAACCACAAAACCGGCCGGCAGTTCGATTTTTTTGTTACCGACTTGCCGCTTCGCCAGTTGAAATATACTTTCATAGTGTCGCTGCGTCAAATCCCGCTCGCCGCTGCCAAGGGCAGTCAGGCTTCGCCGAATAAGCTCGACCTTTACTGCGGGAGGCTGAGTCAAAAACATATCCAAATTAAGCATTACTTTGTTTCTTGAAAGGTCGGCCAGCTCCGTCCAGGCCTTGTCTGCACAATTGCAAACCAGGCTGTAAAACTTCCGGGCCGAGTCGGCCAACTCGGCCAAACTGTCCACGACCGAGCCGTTACAATCCTTCTGTAATGCCGGCAGCAGCCGATGCCGAATAAAGTTTCGCCTGTATGTACAATCAGCATTTGTATGGTCCCGGCGCCATTTCAGATTTCGTTTTCTCAGGTACTCAATAATCTCATCCCGGCTGACACAGAGCAGCGGCCTTACAAATCGAATATCGTCGGTAAAGACGCGTACCGGCCAGATGCCTCCAAGGCCTCGAAAGCCCGTCCCGCGAACCAGCCGCTGCAAGATTGTCTCGGCATTGTCGTTTTTGTGATGCGCCGTCGCTATATGTTTACAGTCGTTCGCCTTTGCGATATCAAGCAAGGTCTCAATCCGCAGTTTCCGAGCGGCGGTCTCAATCGACAGTTTGTTTTTACGGGCAAAGCCGCGGACATCCAACCGCTTAGTTGTTATGGGTATGTTAAGTTCGCGAGCCCGGGAGATAACAAAATCTTCGTCCAGGTCCGCATCAGCTCCCCTTAGCTGATGATGTATATGAGCGCACACAATGTCGGCATTTAAGACGTTCGCTGTTTTCAGAGCCGACACTGCATACAGAAGCGCTGTCGAATCAGCTCCGCCGGAAACGGCCAACAAAAGACTATCCGCCTGCTCAAAGAGCCGGTTTGCCTTTATAAAATCCGCTACTTTGTTCTCAAATTCAAACAGCATTTTTTATACATAAAAAAAGGGCCTGATATCCAGCCAGGCCCGATACTGTATCGCAAAACTTTTGCTCATTCTTTTGTCAACGCCGTGGGTTTTCTTCCTCGATTTTTGTCAACACCCTGATGCGTCTTTTCGCAAATTCCTTGTAATGCGGCGACAGCACTTCATCTTTAAGGACTTCCTGATAAAGCTGGAGCGCCTCTTCCCTCTGGTGCAGCTTTCTATCCAGAACGTATGCCGCCTTATACTTTGCCGGATGGATAGTATAACGGTCCCACTGATATGCCCTCTTGTATAACTCTACCGCTATCGTATAGTCCTTAAAATACTCATAAATCCCGGCTGCCCTGAAGGCGGCATCGTCAATCTTGTCACTTCTCCTATATTTTTCTATGAGCTGGTTGTATTTATTCAAAGCCAGCCGCAAAGTATCTTCATCTTTAAGAAAGGGCAGCGGTCCGGCCGACTTTTCAATCTGCGATGCCTCCTCGTAGAGTGCGTCCGCTTCGGGAATGGAAGTCTCCGCTTTCAATCTCGAACCGGCGAAGATGCCCTCAATGACATAGTTGTATTGCGTAACGGCTTCGAGGCCGGCCAGCTCTTTTGTGGCCCAGTCGAGTTTCATACTATCGCCCCTCATTGTATAGTATCTTATGAGCAATTCGAGACCCTGGCGATATGCCTGCCGATTAAGTGACACCTGCTCGATGATATCCGCCTCACCGGTATCGGCAATCGAAACTATCGGGGCTGTCCCGGGGTAAGTGGGCGCAAGCTGACTTCTGCCGGTGTCAACGCCCCTGCAGCCGACCAGCACGTTCAATAACACTATAAGCACTGCGGTTAAAATTGTCCTTGCCATAACGGCCTCCTTTCAACCTTGAACCTAATCCTTTGGATACAAATTACCAACCGGAAATCTCTACCGGCGTATATCTTAATACAGTACCGGATAAAATCAATCATCAATTTATCAATTGAAACGCCTGGCCGTCAAGAATAAAGTCTTAAAAAATATTCGGCCTCGAGCCTGAAGACAATAAAAAAAGTGAGCTAAGGTGAGCTAAAGTTATGAGAATGTTGAGCTTACCGCACTTTAGGCACTTTTCACTTTAGGCACTCCACACTTTTTACCGGGTTGGATATTATGTCCACAGATACCGCCAAGTTCACAACCTCGTCCCGGAACAGCAAAAAGGTGGACAGAACAGGCTGGAGAGGGAAATAGTGGAAAATCTTTTCAGAAAGGAGGCGTTATCGGCCATTTGCCCGGTCCGAGTAGATTTAACGAATTGTTATCGCATTTTCAAGGATTCCAGCGAATCAGGTGAGCGTAAATATTTAGTTGACATCGTGGGCGATTTGCCGGTAATATTAATGGAGCTAAATAATAGCGGAGTTATCGTGAAGACTTATATTTACGCTAATAGCCAGATAATCGCCCAGCACACCGGCAACCACGAAGCAAACAGATACTTCTACCTGCACGACAGGATCGGCAGTGTCCGGCAGGTCATTGATACTTCGGGCAGTCTGGAGAATTCTTACACATTCGATCCCTTCGGCGAAGGATTTTCCACAGAGATTCAGGAGAATGTGAGCAATCCCTTCCAATTCACCGGCCAGTACTTCGACTCCGAGATTGAAGAATACTATCTCCGTGCCCGTCAGTACGACCCGCACATCGCCCGATTCACCTCCCGTGACCCGGTCTTCGGCAAGCCGTTTCATCCCCTCACACTGCATAAGTACCTGTATTGTCTGAACGATCCACTAAATAGAACCGATCCGACCGGTGAAACTGCTGCAGCATATTTACAACCCATATGGGAGGCGGCCTCGACTTCTACTAATATAGTTCTATCCAACTGGCCCAGCACGAGAAAAGTTGTCGGGCCTATATCGCTATCAATAGGAACAGCAGAGGCTGGATTTCACACTCTCCACATATTGTATTTAAGGTCCTTACAGCATATGATAATGAACGTTATACTCTATGAGGATCTTGGCGTTAGTGAAGAAAATCTCCTTCCAGTAGGATGGGAATTGTTGTTCAGTCGCGATTAACTTTTGCAAAAGGGAAATAACTTATGTTTTGGAAGATCTATTTTTTTGTTCTGGTTGTCCTTTTGGCCTTTTATCATTCAAGTGTTAGATTTCCACGCATTTGGGAGGTTCTCAATCTCGTTATCGATGTTATAGCGCTTATAGGTCTTTTTGGTTTTTGTTGGGAAAAGAAGATATTTAAGCGCCTATTTTGGAAAACCTTTCTGCCAATTTGCATAATCTGGAGTGTACTTTACCAACTTTTTATACCTGATATTCAAAAAGTATACGTCGCGCCTTACCCAGGTTGGTTTGAACTCGCAGATAGAATATTTTCATTGTCTATTAATATTCTACTCTTTATCGCCCTTTACCTTTATGGATTCAGAAGAACTGAATTATGGGAATAATCTAAAATTATTTAAACGAGGTGCTATGTTATGAGGCGGTCAGCCTTCCTTTTCCTTTTTGTGCTGATCTGCCCCCGCATTATGTCTCACATACGATTGGAGACTTATCCACGTTCTTTGTCCTGCAATCCGACAGGTGGAGCGTAGCGGAGCCTGATTGGTAATCAGCATGTAAAACAGCCACGGGTCGGCACGCAAATCGGCCACACAGTACGACTTTGAGTTCAACTGGGACAACAAGCTCCGCAAAGTCGAGCAAGGTGCGACTGTTGTCATGTCCGTCAAGTACGATCCTAGTGGCAATCGCATTTTCAAGGATTCCAGTGCTACAGGGGAGCGCAAATATATCGTTGACGTAACAGGCAAGCTGCCGGTAATATTATTGGAGCTGGATTCAGCTGATAATATGGATATTATGAAAAAGTACATCTACGCAAACGGCCAGGTATTAACCCAGCACGACATAGACGACGACGCCTTACCCGCCAAGGACGATATGTACTTCTATCTGCACGACAGGCTCGGCTCGGTAAGGCAGGTAATAGACAACTCCGCCAGCGTGGTTAAATATTACACCTATCAATCCTTCGGCAAAACTATTGAAGATGGCGGCACGTTTGATAATCCCTTCCAGTTTACCGGACAGTACTTCGATTCCGAGATCAAGGAATACTATCTCCGTGCCCGCCAGTACGACCCGCACATTGCCCGTTTCACCGCCCGCGACCCTGTCTTCGGCCAATTCTACAGGCCATTAACTCTGCATTCGTATCTGTACTGCATGAGTGATCCGGTGAACATGGTTGATCCTGAGGGCAGATGGGCTTGGAATTTAGTAAGTCCAATACTTTCCGGTCATGCATTATATTGGCATGGAGTAGACTTTGTAGCTTATGCTGTATCTTCCGAAAATTGGAAGTTCTTTCATCTCGCAGACTTAACTTTTAAATTTATGCCTGTAGGTATGGCAATGTCATCTGTTATATCATATCACATACTTTGGTGACCATATGATAAAATGGCTTTTACTCATATCGTGGACAATATATTTACTTAACTCTTGGAAGGACAAGAGAGAGCTTTTTAAAAGGTGTGTTTTAGCATTGCCTTTTTCCTTGCTGGTAGTTGTGTTATTTAGGCTTACAGTTTTCAGACTTTCGGATTCTTGGCCTTTTGATTTTGGGATTATCATGTTTATTTTGCTAACAGCAGGGACAAAGAATTGGAAGCAGCATTTTGTTTTTAGCTTGGTAATAGGGACTATTCTTATTAGCCTGCTGGCTACCGTGATTATTTTGATTAAAAGTATGCTGGCTGGCCCTGTGAACTGAAAGACCAAAGCTATTATGAGAACATACATTCTAATAGGATGTGTTTATTTTTTAGTTGGATGCATTATAGCGGTTCTGGCGTTTTATGAATCTTATTCTGCTCGATTATCACGTTCGCAGAAAAACTTTGAAATGCGGCCTTTGCTGGTGAAATCAGCCAAATTTGCTGGGGCCTGTCTTCTGCTTCTTGTAGTATTTACCATTTCGCAAAAAGCGTGCAGGTATTACCACATAAGTTTCGTGATTTCCTTTATGATTTCTGTTTTAATTTCGTTGGGGTTTCTGGGATTTTGCCATCTGCCGAATATGAAGCACCCTTCTTCTTTAGATGATCCCGCCATAAAGAAAGGTACAGAAAATAAGAATAAAGATTTTCCAGTCAAACCGGAGAAATAAGTACAAGGTTTGCAGGTTAAAGATATCTGATGTTTGCTACAGAAAAGTTCTTTGAAAAACTCATATATCCATGCACACCGTCAGTTTCTTTGTTAGTATGACGGTGATTACAGTGTGGATAGACCTTTTTAACTGAACGACAGATTAGGCAGCATCCGACAGGTAGTTAATACTTCCCGGAATGTGGAGAACCGCCACACCTATAATCCGTTCGGTGAATTATGTGACACGGAGACCGAAGAAACTATGTCCAATCCGTTTAAATTCACCGGCCAGTATTTAGGCGCTGAGATAGACGAATACTACTGACGTTTCCGACAATAGAAACTTAAATTTTCAAACAAAAAAATATGGTGCAAATATGAAAAAAATATGGCTTAAATTAGTTGTGGCTTTTGTTTTAGTCTCGTTGGTTATTTTTTTGGGCATAATTTTCTGGCCCAATGAAACTGAGCCAACGGCCGAATCAAAGTACACAGGACAGGCACAGAAAGAGGACAAAAGCGATTTAAGGCCGGAGCCGAACACGCAACAGCCGGTAGTGAAACAGGAATCTGAGCCAGTTAGGCCAAGAGGACCGCAGATTCCCCGGGAGGAAAGACTGTATCCGCAGGCGGAAAAATTGTATCAGATGGCTTCACGGCATAAACAGCCTGTCAGTTCCCCGGCTGTCAGTTATAAGATATTGGTAAGTTGCTGCCAGCAGATATTCAACAAGTATCCGAACAGCCCACAGGCCGGGAAAGCAAGGAAATTGCCACAGAGCTTCAAGAGAATGTGAGCAATCCCTTCCAGTTTGTCGGCTGAGACACTCTTTTTTTAGAGGACCTACGGAAACTGAGGGCCTACCTTACCTGTTAAGTTGCAGGCGCTGCCTGACAGCCTGCTGTTCGTAGAATTCAATCCGCTGCCTGATTTGCTGTGCACGCTGCTGGTTTCCGGCAGCGTCAGCAAGATTGAGCGCTTTCTCGGCAGATAGAATGGCCTGGCGGAATTGACCGGCTTTGGCATAGCTTTCGGCCAGGAGCTCGTGCAGTATCGGCGATTTGTCAACGTCCGGTTTAAGAGAGACGGCTTTGCCGTAATGGCTGAGAGCGTTATCGCTCTTTCCCTCGGCAGCCAGGGTCAGGGCAAAGTCGTAGTGAATTTTGCCGTTGTCCGGGGCAAGGCGTACCGCCTGGTCTAAATGGGCCTCGCTCTCCCGGAACTTTCCGTTGTAAAACAAGGCTAAACCAAGGTTGTGATGCATGTTCACGGCGTTGTACTGCTTGTCGAGTCCCTGCGGCATACGCCGTAAGGCCTCCGAGAGATGTTTGACGGCCTGGTCGAATTTTTTCTGGTGCAGCATCGCCATACCCAGGTCGTGGTGTGCGAGGGCATTGTCCGGAGCAAGCTTTATTGCCTTTTCCAAGTGTGCCATTCCCTCTTTTACCTTTCCCTTGACGTTGTACAAAAGAAAACCCATCTTCAGGTGCGCCTGGACGTTGTTCGGATTTATTTTCAGGGCCTCTCTATACTCAGCTATTGCGTTGTCCGGCTCACCGGCTTTGAAAAACTCATTTCCGGCCCTGACAAAAGAATAATCGTTGAGGAAGTTTTCTCGGATTTTTTTAATTGCCGCTGGCTTAGCGTTGACAAACTCCGGGATGTTGGCAGCGCGGTCCGGTGCGGTAAAGTGCTCCAACAGGATGGCCGGGCTGCTGCGTCCCTGTTCGTCGATGTGAGTGAGGAAAATCTGCGTGTAGGCCGAATTGGCTTTTGAAGAAAATGCCAGCCACCTGCCGTTGGGCGACCAACTGTGCCAGGAGTTCATCCGAGGCGTGTTGGCGCGGAGTCTTCTTGCCTTGCCTCCCTCGGCGCCGATGATGTAAAGCTCGCTGTCGGGCTGGAGCAGCATGTAACTTTTGGCTTTGCAGAAGACAATCCATTTGCCATCGGGTGAAAATTCGGCGAAGTAGTTGCTCATACCATTGCCGGATGCCCCCTCGATTGGCTCGGGCGTGCCGCCTTTTCCGTCATTATATGGAATTCTGTACAAGTCGAACAGGAAGGGCCTTCCGTCTTCGGTGAATTCTTTGCACTCTTCGCGGGTCAGAAGCACCTTGCCCTTGCCCTTTGTGTGCTTGAGGTCGTATGCCTTGGCTTTGGCAAAAACGATATACTTGCCATCGGGACTCCAGCTTGGGTTGCTCTGGACATAATTTGGGTCATCCGCACCCGGCAATGAGTGAAAGGTTTGCGTTTGCCGGTTGTATATACAAAGGATGCCCTTGATAGGAAAAAACAATTGAGAGAAGGCCAGGGGCGGCATCGGAACAAAGACAGACTTGTCCTTGACCGTGCTGACGACGACCCTGCCGTCCGGAGAGAGCTGAGAAAGCAAGCCGAAGGTCTGCTCTCCATCCTCGGCCCTGTAATCGTTCCACGTTATGATGTCACTCGCAGCCAGGACCATTTTTTCCGCGACGCTTGAAATAACGTATGAGCCTTTACTATTGGCGTAATCCACATCCATCGCGAGGGTTTTTGCATCAGCGGTAAACGAGTGGCAGTTTCCGCAGACGGGTAACTTCTCGAGGATGACCGGCGGCTGCTTCGGCGAAGAGATTGCCCCAAAACGCCACCGGATGCGCGAGGGGTCTTTGACGGCATCAACAAAGGGCAGGTCCACTTCGCGATAGAATAATGGCGCACCGACCTCGTCTTTTGATGTTGTGATTGATATTCGGCCGCCGGAGAGGATTTTGGCGGGGGCGGAGCGATTTACGCCCAGCACGGTAACTTCCGCCTCTTTTTCCAGGGTTCGTTTCTTTATGGCCTCCCATTCTTTTACTTTTGGCTTCCACTGCTGCTGGGAGGTTACGAAATTCATACGTCCGCTGCTGTCCTGGAACTTGATAGTAACCAGCCAAGAGTCAGAGCCGGTTTTTTCATCCTCCCAACGAAATGTAGGTGCTACAATTTCCGGGGGGAAAAGCGTCTCGTCAGACGGATAAAGAATCGTCAAGCCGCTGTATTCCGCTTCATCTTGATAAACCGCCAATACATCCTCTACATGGACATCGGGCCTGAGGAAAGCAATGAGCGTGACCGCCGCAATAACGACAGCCACTGTGCTGACGCCCACGACAATATATACACTTGATTTGCGCATCGTTCCTCTCGGGGCTTATTTTTTTAATCCACTATCGTCCCTGTCTGGTCTCAACTGGTTATTGAAAGACTTCAAGCCCGGCTTGGTTTACACCTCGCCACGGGCCTCATTTAATATAGCAAATCGGCCGTACGAGTATAGTGCTTGTGGTCGTTTCTGTCAAAGCAGCCTGTTGGCTTAGATGCAAGCGACAAGCTCGGCGTTATCGGTCTTCTCCAACCAAACACACAAATTAAATGCGCTCTACATTATCCAGTTACCGGCTCACAAGTGCAATACCCCCTCCCTTACGGTCAGGGCCCTGTTTGAGAATTATTCACATCAAGGCTTTTTCAAAATCTTTTACTTTGGGCGGTTTTTTGCCTTTGGCAGCAGCAATCTTATGTCCTTCCGCTCTTAGGTGCCCAGCCTGAGCTTTAACACCTCCGGGAAGTTTAGGATTCAGGCTGCCGTCTGTTTTAATTACCCGCCAATAAGGTGTTATACGTTTTTTCCCTGCCCGCAGGTCTTCTTCGGCGGCCTCAGCGGAAATACGAATGAAAATGCCGGTAGTGAGTGGACAGGTAGAGTCCGCCTTGAAATCCTTTGCAAGCCGCTCTCTGATTTGTCTTACAGTAAGCAGCTTTCCCTTTCTCACTTTTCTAATTAAGCCATCAACAAGTAGAGGTGTGGGCACGAGGACCCTTCTGCCGCCGAACCTTTTTTCCCACTTCGCAGGACCATTGACGACTTTGGGGAGGCCTTCAGGGTGATTTTCCAGCTTTTGACGCCAGCTCGTGCGTGATTTGAATTTATTGCTCATCTTTGCACCTGTATATCACAAATCATCGAATGGTATATATCCGCCCTTAGTCATACGTGACTTCCGGCATATTAGGCCAAATACTCGCCTTTACAATAACCAAAATCCTCTTTTCCGTCAATCGCCGAACAGACGGCCAAAAGCCCGGTTGCAACGTAGAAATGGCCTTTGCAGAGCTGATTTGCGAACCGCTAAAAAAAATTTGTAATTTTTTTTCAAAAATATCTTGAATTAGTACGAAGTTGTGTTATACTTGTAATAGTTAGAGTAGTACAAGTTGTAAGGTATATTTATGCAGTTTCATATAGATAATGCTTCGGACAGGCCGGTTTATCAGCAGATAATGGACCAAATCAAGCACGATATCGCCTTAGGCAGACTCATCAAAGAAGAAAAACTGCCTACTGTGAGGCAATTAGCCAAACAGCTTGCCCTGAATCCCAACACGATAGCCAAGGCCTACCGCCAGTTGGAACAGGAAGGTATCATTGTCACCAAACCGGGCGCCGGCGCTTTTGTCGCGAATCTCGACAGCAATTTGAGCAGGTCCGTTCGGAAAAAACTGGTTTCTGAGAAGCTTGAGCGAATCGCAGTTGAGGCATTTCACATGCAAATTGACAGGCAAACACTGTTGGAGTGGTTCGGAAACGCAGTTGAAAAATTCAATTGGCCTACAAAGAAGGGATAGTCGAATGGATGAGAACGTTATCAGAGTCGAAGAACTTGTTAAATACTTCGATGGCCGATGCGTATTGGACGGCATTAATCTCAAAGTGCCGCAGGGCTGTATATATGGCTTGTTGGGACGGAATGCCGCCGGCAAGACAACAATTATCCGGATTCTTTTAGGCCTCGAACCGCCAACCCGCGGACGGACTTTTCTGCTGGGCAGCGAATCAACGAACCTCTCGGCAAAAGTGCACGGCCGAACAGGTTACGTAGCTGAAGGTCATAATCTTATCCAAAACTATAAGGTCGGCCGACTTGTAAAACTTTGCAAAGCCCTTTCCCCGCAGTGGAACGATGAGTTCTTTAATCATCTCGTAGAAACATTCCGCCTGCCGATGGACCGGAAGGTAAGGCAACTGTCCATCGGTATGCGAGCGAAGTTAAACCTGTCACTCGCTATGGCGATAGAGCCTGAGCTGCTCGTCCTTGACGACCCGACATTAGGACTTGATACCGTAGCGCGCAGGCAATTCCTTGAGCTTGCCATCGATGTAATTCAGAAGGAGGGCAGAACTATACTATTTAGCTCGCACATTTTGGGCGACGTCGAACGAATTGCCGACAGGATAGGAATAATCGCCGCCGGCAAACTCGTTGTGGATTGCCCGCTCGAAAGGCTCAAAGAACGGGTAAAAAAATTAAGGCTGATTTTCCCCGAATCTGTCCCCGCAAATCTGCACCTGACGGAAATTATAAATCAACAAACCGAGGGCCGTGAGATGGTAATAACCGTTGTCAACTGGAACCAACAGAAACAGGCCCTTGTTGATGTTTTCAAACCTTCAAGCTGTATTGAAATCCCGATGAGCCTGGAGGACATATTCATAGAATGCACGAAGCCTCAAACGATGCCTATTAACGCGTGATAACAGGAGATATGAAATGTTCACACTTATAAAAAGAGAGATTGAAGACCATATAGCATATTTTATCGGAGCGGCCATTCTCTCAGGAATCTTTATTGTCCTATCGATTTTGGTAATATCCGCCAATGAAGCCAGTGAGCCCATTGTATTTGTCGGACTTTGGGTTACGGCGATTGTTGTGTTGATAATCGGTCTAACCGGTATGGGCGTAAGCCAGATGTATATGGACAAAAGCAGAAGAATCTCCGCATTTTTATCCGGACTGCCGGTAACACGAGGCCGGATACTAACAGTTAGGATTGTCGCGGGGATTCTGGCTATTCTAACATTTCTTGTGCCTCTTACCATTACAGCAATGGTACTGTTGCGTCTTTTTATGCCGGCCGGACCAATATATTCCGTATACTCTTCCGTATACTCCGGATTTATATTCGACATATTTATAGCGACATTTCTGATGAGCTTTGCCTGCTATTGCATTGGCTTGCAAACCGGCTGGACATCAAGCAAAATCACACCCACGTTAGGCGGCATGGCTTTAACCTTTGTGCTTGTTCCGTTGATTGTTGTCAAAGGTTTTGGGCTGCATATCGTAGTTATACTACTGCTGTTCATTATCGCCTCTTTAGTACGTACATGGCATAAGTTTATGTCAACATCACTTTAGGAATATAACGATGAAGTCACTAACAAGTTATCCTGTTAAGGTTTTCGCTACGGGTTTTGTTGTTCTGACGTTACTGTCGATACCACTATTCTGGTTCCGATTTCTATGCGAGATGTCCCTTGCCTGCAGGATGCCTCGCGATGCCAGAGACGTCATTATCATGCCTTCCGGACTGGTCCCGCCCGAGCTTGAAAATGACCCTAACGTGGTTCGGCACTCCCATGTGCTTGCTTCTAATGCGTACCATAGAGAACAATTATTCCTTGGTATCGTGGATTATTTTGAATCGAGAGTACCAGGGGGACGCCGCTCGAACATTTACTATTACAATAAAAAGGACGAAGACTGGACGTATTTTGACGAAAGGACCGGGCAAATCGTGTGTCAGTTGTATATATATGAGGAAGGGAGGTCTGCAGAAAAAGGCCCATGGGCAAAGAAAGTACAGAAAGTACGACTTTATGTGGGTCCGGAAGGTATTTCAGAAACCGCTGATAAAAGCCTCGGCAGATTCATAGCCCCAATAATTTCAGACCAATGGCACTACAATCCCAATACAGGGGAATCCTACTGGACATCGCGATGGCAAACATTGTATGACCAGAAGCTCCGCCGCTTTTTCTCCATTTATTTTAATAAAAGGACGGTTGTCAAGGGGCCGCAGCTTGCCAAAGACGCCCCCCACAATCCCGTCCAGATAGGCTATTTAGGCAAAAATAATCTAGCCCCATTAGATTGGGGCCCTCCCAATCTAAAACTTTCCGAAGAGGATATCAAAAAAAGAGGTCTTACTATTGACCCTAATCGGCCAAAGCCACTACCACCCCCTCCGGGAGGAACACCGAGCCGGATAATACCAATAGTACGACAATATCTTGGCTATGCGTATGCGGGCGAGTATCTGCTCGTGCTTGACAAAACCGGCCGCATTGACCTGCTCGACCATAAAACACTTGAATTTGCCGGGACCGCAGGTTTTCTGCCGAGGCCCCAATTCTCGTCAACGGAATCGGCGACAGACGCAGATTTGTTGGGCTATCACGCTTTTCCCCTGGCCTTTACGACCGACAAAAAATATCGTGGTATGTACGCGGCCAGCGTCAGCCGTGAAGGGACTGCTCTTGCGCTGGCCGTTTACGATGAAAAGGGGAAACTAATTAAAACAAGCCACACCACGCTTACAAAAGATATTCGGAGTAGGCGCCAAGTTATACCTTCCAGCAGGGCAGTTTTTTTTGAGGCCCCCTGGGCGCCTGCATCAACCATCGGTAAATATCTGGTTGAGAACCTTCACCCGCCACTTTTGAGTATTGCCTCGTACTTTACGGCTGATAGTTTTGAAGCTACCGCCGGTCACAGAGCACTTTTTGTCCTGCCGAATTCGTTTGTAGCCATGAAAGGCAGGGATATTGGTGGAAACATCGGCACCAGATTCTACGCAGCCCTATTGATAATATTGCCGTCGATAATATTGGCAATATTGCTTGTCTGGCGGGTAAGCAAAGACGCTACCGCAATCGGTCTTTCTAAAAAAACAAGACTTTGCTGGATAATCGGTACCACTGCTTTTGGTCTGACCGCTTATATTACGTACAGAGTGACCCGGCCAAAGATAACTCTGGTTACGTGCGCCAACTGCGGCAGGCTAAGAAGACCCGATATGGACAGGTGCCATCGCTGCGGCAGCAAATGGCGCGTGCCGGAACTGACACCACCCACATGGCGAGTCATCGATAGCTAAAACCGAGGACTACCTCATCGCGTTTCTGTCAGCGACGCATTTGGCCCCGCTTTTGTCAGACTTTCTCTGGTACCACGAACGGCTCGCGATAGTTGCGCTTGACAAGCATATTCGCCCAGTCACTTTTCTCGCCGACAAACTTTTCGGTTCGGGGATCCATCGTCAGCATCGGTCCCATGGTGATGGGCTCTTTGGCAAGATCGACCTCGTTGGCATTCAAGTGCTCAAGCATGCGGTCGAATGCGTCCTTTAGAACAGCGTTATCGCCAATAGCTTGCTTGATTTCGTCGGCGGACATCTTTTTGCCCAGCAGGTATGAGATGTTGCCCATGTGGCAAAGGGCGCTGGATAGGTGTCCTTTTTCGATATCGGCGTTTAGATCGCTGACCTTATGGCTTCGGACGGCCTTGATGAAGTTGGCGTAGTGTCCGCCACCGCCGCCGCCCTTGAACTGTTTTACCTTCTTGTCGTTATTGTCGTATATCCAGCCGCCGCCGCCGCCACCGACGAAGTAGCCATTCTCACATTCAACCACCATTCCGATGCGGGTGCCCCTGTAGTGGTCCATTGACGTCTCGCCCTTCTTGCGGGGCAGGCCACGAACCTCGAAAATGAGTGGAGCGGGCTTGTAATCGAGGTACACAATCTGCGTGTTGCCCGTTTCGCCTGCATCTCCGACGGCGAACCGTCCTCCGATGCTGATGACACGCGGGGCGAGCTTCGGGTCGCCCAGGGCCCAGCGGGCAAGGTCCATTTCGTGAATGCCCTGGTTGCCGAGGTCGCCATTGCCGGTGTTCCAGACCCAGTGCCATTTGTAGTGCAACTGCTTTCTTCGCAGCGGCTTCATCTCAGCCGGTCCGCACCATAGATTATAGTCCACACCCTCCGGAACCGTATTCGGTCCATTTGTCCCGTGAACAATCCCATTTCCACTAAAGCGGGGCTTGTAGCAAAAACCACGTGAAACTTTGATTTTGCCGATGTTGCCTCGGCGTATGTACTCGAACACTTCAATCAGTCCTTCGTCGGAGCGTTTCTGTGTGCCGGTTTGTACAATGCGGTTGTATTTTCTTGCGGCCTCGACCACCTTGCGGCCTTCCCAGACGTTATGTGAGACCGGCTTTTCACAATACATATCCTTGCCCGCCTGGCAGGCCCATATTGTTACCAGCGAATGCCAGTGGTTAGGTGTCGCGGTCGAAACGGCATCGATGCTCCTGTCGTCCAGCATTTTGCGAACGTCCATATAGGTTTTGAGCTTGGCGTTGTTTTTCTTCTCAAAGTCCCTTGCCTTTTTCTGAACGTGGGCCTTGTCTGCATCGCAAATCGCGACAACACGGACGCCGGGGAGCTTGTTGAAGTTACCAATGTGGCCTCCGCCCTGGCCTCCGACACCAATGACTCCCACACGAATGTCGTTGTTCGCCCCGAGCACACGGGCATACGGGACCAACGCTAACGATGCACCGACGGCCATCGAACTTTTGAAAAAATCACGACGAGTAAATTTACTCATAATGCTTCCCTTCCTTTCGTTTATTAAATTTTTACAATAGTCTTATCTAGGATACCTTAGAATCGGTTCCTTGTCAACTATTTTGCCGGTTTTATTGCAGCATACTCGCGGTAATGTTCGGCCACTTTTGCCTGCTTTTCATCACCTTTATGGAAATACAGCCGATAGCGGAACGTTAAACTCTTACCGTCCGGGATTGTAATATCTCCTGTACCCTTTGGCTTGCCCTCAAAGTTGTGCACGCCGAAGGGATTGGCCGCAAACAGTCCGTAGGTGCGAACGTGCCACCACGTCGGATGTTTCGGATTAGTGGGATGGTCGAAAATGGCCACGCCTACGATTTGGCCCTCTACCGGGCCAAAGTAGTCGCACCAGGCCGCACGCTTGCCCCAGGCAGCGCCGTCACGATTACCTTCACTGTTAATAATATGTCCCTTACCGACTTTGCCGTCCACCCGCATCGTAGGCGCCAGCCGTATCGCCATCGAACCTTCCTTGGTATCACCCATAACGACCTTGCCATGCGAGGCGTGGATGGTTATCTCGAAGTCCATTATTTGCCCGTCCGGGCGATTGTAGAATCTATGCGTTCGGGTGTCCGTGCAGATGACTTTCCCGTCGCGTGCAACCCATTTGTTGCGTGACTGAATTATACCAACCTTCCGACCGGAGGAAATCTGGACGAATTTGTCGTGGACGATTTTGCCGGACCTGCTGCCCTCGCTCCAGAAATCAACGCCATTCACTTCTCCGTGGGTAAACCACAAAGAGCGGTGATGGCGATGGTCTTGCGTTTCGTCCTTGCCCTCCTTCATAGGCCAGTGGCGAATAATTGGTACACCGGTCGGGCCAATCACGGGATAGAAGAACGGCCTGGGCACATCCTGGTAATTGTATTCCGTAAACAGCTTACCATTGATTTCAACTCTCAGCTTCTTGTCAACATCGTTAATCCTGACGTTTCGCGTAATTGCTCCGACCGCCTGTGCCTTTGCAATCATCCGCCCAAAAACCTGCCGCTGCTCGATGAGCGCCTTGATGCGGTCTTTTGGTTTGGTGCGGGCCTCAAGAAGAATCCAGCCGGCGTAGTCCATCCCCACCAACAGGTTCATCAGCTCCTGATAGGGGTAGCTGCCGATGTTTAGCTCACGGATGTGCACGGTGTCACCGAAGCGGTCCTTGACAAGGTCGAAGTTGTGTTCCAGCCCATCGCCCTGCAGGTCCTGCGAGTTACAGTTCCAGCAGACGCCGACGTTGGGATTGTCGGCCACGTCCATAATCCCTTTGATAATGGGCAGTGGCGAGCATCCGCCGTGGACCTCCAGGCGAATTTTCTGGCCGAAGTCGGCACCGAACCTGCCCAGTTGATTGAGCGATGTGCCGATTTGCTCGATTGTCTTTTCGCGCGACACGTTCTTAGGCAGATCATTCGGCTTGACCTTCACGCCGGTGCCGCCAACATCGCGGCTAAGCCTGATGTACTGCTTTGCCCCTTCGATGTCTCTGGCGAGCCTTGCAGGGTCAGCGTGGTGGAATGCGAAGTTGGTGCCCAAACCCACGAGCGTAACGCCGCTGTTGTCGAAGCGTTTCTTCACATCCCGCCGTTGTTGAGTGTTGAGGCCCGATTCGACGTTATGCGCATGCTGGGTCCGCAGCTCAACACCCAGGACCCCTGTCCTTTCACAGTTGGCTATCAGTGTCGGGAGGTCCCAGTCTCTGCCCCACTGGTAGGTAACCAGACCAAATCTCATCCCGGAACCCGGCTTTTCGGCAGCCACCGTCAGCACTTTGCCCAGCGGCCCGGCAGTAATCGCAGCGGCACCAAGGCACATCGACTGCTTGAGAAAATCCCGGCGTGTGTTACGAATTGTACTCATCTTTGTCCCTTTCGGTTAAGGCTATGTTGTCAGGAATCAAGTTTTTGGATATTTTCCTGAAAGCATTGAAACTAAATTTTTAGCCCATCCTCACATAATTGGCTCGATTAAAACAATATTATCTATACCTTAAGCCGCTATGTCAAGAGAATTCAGGAAAAATTTGAGACAGTCCTGCTGAAAAAAAATGGGCTTTTGCTGCGTTTCGAGCGAAGCCGAGAAATCTATTAAAAAATAAGCCTCACTCCGCAGCCGCGGCCCGCCATAAAATCTTCGCCCCCGTTTGTAAATCGCGATTACATGCCTTCCAGTTTAATCGATACAAGAACCTTCCTGCATGTGCAGTGATTTCCCAAGTGGCATAAAGCAAGTTCGGAAGCGGCAAAGCTCGCCGGCAGCGCGTGGTTTTCTATTTGGCCATAACCGATTGTTATATGAGGGAAAAAATTCTCGAAACTTACCTTTTCCCGATAGTTCTTAATCCACAGCAAAGTCGATTCCGCAACCTCCTCGCCGCCACATATCATATCTTCGGTTACGTCGCTGCTAAAGACAGCCGAGAGTTTGTCGCAAACCATTTCATGGAGTGACTGAAGCTGCTTCGTTTTTTCCACCTCATAGACAGAGACTTTTTCGCCTTTCGAATTTCCTGAAGTCCGGACACCAACGACTTTCAAATCCGGCAGTGAGGTTTCTGTTGCGATTTTCTCTAAAACTTTCCCGATAGCCGTGATGTTCCCTTCTTCAATACAGCCCATAGCCAGTGAAATGTGCGGCAGGCAATTCTCCTTATTCAGCTCAATTTTTGTTCCGAATCTTTTCACTAATTCAGCGTTTATTTTAATCGCCCGAGCCGTCATCGCCTCGTCCGGCAGTAACACAACATCAACCGCTATTCTGCTCATATTTCTCCGGCCTCAAAATTCTTAATCCCATATTGAAATCATTTTCCGGCAGTAATTTCTCCGACAACTTCCTCATATTGCCTTAATACTTTCTGGTTTTTCTGTCCGGCGACAATGTTGACTAAAAAAATCGTCAGACAATTAGCAATAAAGCCGGGAACGATTTCATACATATATTCGCCCAATCCGACCTGCTTCCATACTACAAGAACCACCGTGCCCATCACCATCCCCGCCAAAGCTGCCTGCCAGCTTGTCTTTCGGGAGAACAAGGCGAAGAGTATCAAGGGTCCAAAAGCCGCCCCGAAGCCGCCCCATGCATAAGCCACTATTTTCAAGATGGTCTCGCCGCGAGGCAGGGCCAGAATCAACGCTATCACTGAAATTATGATTACGCAGATTCTGCCCACCAAGATGATTTCTTTCTCCGTTGCGTTTTTCTTTATCGCCTTCCGGTAGAAGTCTTCGGTCAATGCCGACGAGGAAACAAGAAGCTGTGAATCTATGGTTGACATAATTGCGGATAAAATGGCGGCCAGCATTATCCCTCCCAACCACGGGTGGCACACCTGCCTAATCATATAAATAAAGACCTTCTCATGCTCGCCTTCTTCGACAGCCAAATTTTCAAACATGCCAATCCCAACGAAGCCGATAATGACCGCCCCGGTCAAGGACAGAAATACCCAAACGATAGCTATCGTCATCGATTCGGGCAATTTACTCACCGACTTGACACTCATAAACCGGGCCAGTATATGGGGCTGTCCGAAATAGCCCAGGCCCCACGCCATCGCAGAAATAATCGCCAACAGCCCGACTGTCCCTTTTGCCGGCAGCAGACAAGTCGATATCTCTTTAAATTTCATTGCCTGGCTTATGGCCTCGGCTCCTCCTACTCTCACATAGGCAACTGCCGGGACAATTATCAAAGCCAGAACCATAAGCGCACCCTGGAACAAATCGGTCCAGCACACGGCAAGAAATCCGCCCAAAAAAGTGTAGGCGATTATTATCCCGCCCCCGACGATTACGGCTGTCCTGTACTGAATGCCGAAAGTAGATTCAAAGAGTTTGCCCGTGGCCATAAGTCCGCTTGAGGCGTATATAGTGAAGAATATCAAAATGATAATCGCCGAAACCACCCTCAAAAGGCCTGTCGGGTCACCGAAACGCTGCTCAAAAAAACAAGGCAGCGTTATCGAATCTGTCTTTTGCGTATAAACTCTCAGCCTGCTTGACACCAGCTTCCAGTTCAGGACCGTTCCCAGAAACAACCCTATCGGTATCCAGACCTTCCCCATCCCATACGCATAAATTGCTCCCGGCAGAGCCATCAGCAGCCAGCCGCTCATATCGCTGGCCTGCGCGGAAAGTGCCGTCACCCACGCCCCCATACCACGACCACCAAGCAGATAGTCCTCTATGCTCACCGACCTTCGATAAAAATAAAAGCCAATGCCAAGCAGCAATACAAAATAAACAATAAATGTAACCAACGTCGGAATCGACATAGAAGGACAAATCCTAAATGCTAAATATTATGAACCAAATGCTTTCAACTATCGAAAACATCCTCGTCCTCTTTTCGCCACGCGGGGTCCACGATGCACAAAAATATCAAATCAGAGTTTCCCATATTTTCGATATATTGCGTCGAGTGCGGCCGAATATAAACAGCACAATCGGAATTAACTTCGAAAGATTCTTTATCTATGTGCATCAAACCATGTCCAGCCATAACGTAGTAAACTTCGGAAGATTTGAGTCTATGTGGTTTAGTTGCCTGGCCGGGCGGGACCTTTGCATGAGCCAGGCTGTAACGAATCAGCACATCCGCTTTTTCAGGGTGCAAAAGCTCACGTAAAATTGAACCATCGCCAGCGACAAGTTCTTTGCTGTCCTTCAAGTGTGTTACGGACATAATCAGTCTCCGAATAGAATTGATGCCTTGCCTTCTGTAAAGAATGTTCCAGCAACACAGGCGGTCATAAGACAGGCCAATGTTGCCGCTGCCAGCGCTCGTAGCGCGACGGCGGCTATATTGCGTGTTTTATCCGGAGCCAAGGCGCTAATACCGCCGACAAAAATAGCCATTGAGGCAAGATGAGCAAAGCCACATAAAGCGTAGGTGGTAATCACAGCCGAACGTCTATGCTGCAATAAATTTTGCTCTAAAGCAACTGCTAAATCCTTATAAGCAACGACTTCGGTAACAATCACACGCTCGCCGATAATTTTGGAAACCTCTCCTGCATCGGAGACAGGCACACCAAGAATTATCGTCAACGGGTAAAAGATGTAACCACAGATTGTCTTCAAAGAGAGTTCCGTCTCAAGGCCAAAAATCCAGGTACCCAAAGCAGAAACAAACAAATCAACGAGTGCAACCAGACCCAATACCGCTATAAGCAGCGCCACTATCCCGACAATCATCTTAACGCCGGCATTCGCCCCGTTAATAATCGCTTCAAAAAGGGTGCTCTCCTTTTCATAAAATGGGCGAACGTGTATTCCCAGAGTTTCGGGCTTATCTTTCTCAGGGAAGACAATTTTCGACATAACAAGCGCCGCCGGAGCCGACAGCAAAGATGCCGAGACCAAATGACCGGCGATTGTGGGAAATTGCGCTTTCAAACCAAAGACATAAAGAGCAAGAACATTGGAAGCAACCGTAGCCATCCCGGCAGTCAGAATAGTGCAAAGCTCAGATTGCGTCATCCGGCCAAGATACGGCTTGACAGTCAGTGCCGATTCAATGCCTACAAAAATATTGCTGGCAGCAACTAAAGATTCTGCGCCGGACACCCTCATGAACTTTGTAAATACATAGGCAAAGGCCCTGATAATCAGTGGCATTATCCTGAAATAGTACAAAATCGCAATCAGGGCCGAGAAGAAAATGATAGTAGGAAACGCTTGAAAAGCTAAAATAAAACCCAGTGACTCTTCTCCCACTTCGCTTGTCTGGCCTGGCGCAAGCGCGAGTCTACCAAAAACGAACTTGGCCCCGGCCGAGGCCGAATCAAGAACCTTGATTACCACGTTATTGACAAATGAAAATAAATTTGAACCGACGGGAACAATGAAAATAAAAACACCGATTATTATTTGCAGGCCAATCCCCCAGATAATAACCCTGAAGTTCATACTCTTTTTGTCGGCCGACAAAAGCCACGCAAAGCCGATTAAAATAAATATCCCCGCGAAACTGATAAGATTATAGACATCCATATCTAACTCACCACACTTGCCCCCGCCGTTTTGCTTCGCAAAAACGAAGCAGCGGGGGGAATCCCGCCCTACTGTCGGCCTCCGGCGGAAAGCAATCTCATGTTTAATCCCAAAATTTCTTTTGGGGATTCTCTGTTCTCAAGGCAATCTTTGCCAGATTCGGATAAGTTTTCAAAAGACCTTCAGGAACAAGCTGCTTTTCGCCGCCAAGCAAAGCCTTCAACTCGATAGCATTGGCAAGCTCAGCACCTCGATAATGGTTGTTAGCGATAATTGTAAGTGTCTCAAAGGCATTAGCCAACCTATCGATTCTTTTCTTTATACCAGCAAGTTCATCGCCGCTGTAATAGTAATCGTAAGTTTCGTCTCTGGAAGCTTTGCTGAACCATTTTTCTTCATTTCTGCCGTGCATCCTAAAATAGCCGTTTTTGCCGACAGTGCAATGCTGCATATCGAATGAATTGTAAGTAGTTGGGTAATCAAGGTTGCAGACCGAAACGCCAAGCTCTTCCAGGAACCGCAAAGCATCTTTTTCCTGCCACGATTTATGCCTTACCTCCACCGCCAGAGCGAAGGCATCGGAGAAGCTCTTTACAATCTGTGACAAATGCTGTCGGCTATCTTTGCAATCAGCAAAGTCGTATCTGAATTGAACTAATAAATGCCGCAGCCTGTCTGCTTCGAGCAGAGGCCCAAAACCCGTGTGAAACTGCTTTACGATTTCAGCATCGATATTACCTTCATGAGTAAAGTCTCGATGCAGCTTTGCTGTAAAAAAGAACCCTGCTTTTTTTGAGGTTTTTTGCAGCCACGATTTTGTGGTTTTCTCAGATGGCGGTCGGTAAAAAGTGCCGTTAATTTCAATACAATCGACGAACCTGCTTACGTATTCAAGCTGGTCGACCCCCGGCTCTGTATATACAATCGGCTTCCAGTCCGGATAGGACCAGCCCGCTATTCCTACGTAAACCTTACCTGCCATTTGTCGTCCCTGCGCAGCATTGTCATCCCTGCGAAAGTGGGGACCCAAAATATTCAGCTCCCAAATTTGTTGGTGGTTGGTTTAGATATCGCCGGCACAGCTAAGCAGTACGAATACTATTCTCCGAGATGCCGGATGACGCCGTATTTCCGGAGTACAACCAAATCCGCCTTTTTGGCCGGCTGGTCCTCTTTGACCTTGTAATTAACGTCCATAACTTCAATAAACTCCGCTGTATACTCCTTTAACACGCCGCAATATTCAAATATTTTATCGCCTTTAATCAGCTCAAGCACAACCCTGTTGCCGATATATCTTTCCAGTAAAGGCTCGTAGGAAGTCCCCATCGAACCCATCAATCCCTGCTTCATCTGCGAAACATATTTATCCTGAGAACTCAGCACCGCACCGGCTGGAGTGGCCTTCTTGGCCTGACTCATTAACAGATTTACCACCTCCATCACCGAATCTCTTACCGTTTTGAAAAGATTTCCTGTTTTCCTTTTTAGCCTTCGAAGCACTGTTGGATGATAGGTCATTTTTAGTTTTTTCTCCCTTTCTTTTTTATTGCGTTCACTTAACTCATCGTGGTAGCGAATCAAGGTCGCCATATTAGGATATTCATGCTTATACAGAATATAGCTCGTTTCATCATGGCCCTGTTCGTCTTCGTGCCTTGTCGGGTAAACAAATTCCAGGCCGGTATTTTCCACCCTCAATTTGCCCCAGATTGTCTTGCCGGATGTTTCTTCCAGGGTTACCATGTTCTGCGCAAAATCCTTCAGACACTTATCCCTGCTTATTCTTCTGATGAAGGCGGCCACAACCGTAGCCAGGATGATAAAAATTATAGTTATGGCTGTATAAGGTATACGTGGTGTAGTTTCAGTTTGAGCTAATATATTACCTATAGTTTCAGCTTCAGCTAATATATAAGGCATAATAGACTCCTATTAAGATAATCTTCTCCCAGTCCACTTCCACTCCATTAGTACGACCATCGCAAAGTTCTCCACAACAACCCCAATGCCGGCTCAAAACACAAATTTAGACTACCCCACCTCGGCCAATTCATCCCATCGAGTGGTATATCTTTTTGAGCGTCTAACAAACTTCGTCCGCCATGGCTGGTTTATTCCCTCCGCCGCCCACGTTAATGCTCTTCTATGTAACCTCGTATTGACAGCATCGACCGCCCCCATCAATCTTCTCGATTTTTGCCTGTCACTTTCATCAAACAGATTACGCTGCACGCTGCCTTCCGGCACAAGGTCACTGAGAATAACTCCGGCTTTATTAAATAAAAACCCTTTCCGATACAACCGCTCCACGCTCCTTATCGCCCCGTCAATCAACTCGGGCGTATAGCTCGTAGCAGTCGGAAAGCTGACCGTATGCGAATTGAAGTATCTCTTTCGTGCATCGACAAAACGGCTTGTCATCACAAAGATGGTTTCAGCGCCGGCAGCCAAACCCTGCTCTCGAAGTTTCTCACCAGCCCTCGAAGCATAACTTGCTATTGCTTCTTTGAGCTCGTAAATTTCCTCTATTTTTCTGCCAAATGTCCGTGATACGGTGATGCCCTTTTTCGTCGGCGGCTGCTCCTCCAACTCATAGCAACTGATGCCCCGCAGCTCATAAACCGTCCTGACACCGGTAACGCCGAAGCACTGCCTCATCCAGTTTACATCCACGTCCCGAAGGGCAAGTGCCGTATTAATCCCTGCTCTCTTTAACTTAATCGCGGTCTTTATCCCCACCCCCCAGATGTTCTCTACACTGGTCTGCGCCAGCGCTTCGTCTATAGAGGCGCGGCCAGTAAGTTCAAACACACCAGCCGCCTTACTGAACCTCCTAACAATCCTCTGGGCCATCTTTGCCAGCGTCTTTGTCTCCGCGATACCGATTGAAACCGGTATGCCGGTCCACTGTTTCACGGTTTCTGCGATTTTTCGACAATAACCTGTCAGATTATTGCTCAAGCCCGCAAGATTCAAAAACGCCTCATCAATTGAATAAACCTCAATCTCAGGCGTAAAATTACAAAGCGTCTCCATCAGTCTGTCTGACATATCCTTATAAAGGGCGTAGTTGGATGAAAGCACCTCTACTTTGTTTTTTTCTATTTTCTCTCTGACCTTAAAGAAAGCCGCCCCCATCCCGATACCGAGCTGCTTCGCCTCTTCTGACCTCGCTATCACACAGCCATCGTTGTTGGAAAGCACTACAACGGCGAGTGGCTCTAAACGAGGATTGAAAACCCGCTCACAGGAGACGTAGAAATTATTACAATCAACAAGGGCAAATATACTCTTCATAATTCATAACTCGTGTATAACGTTGGTGACAACCCCCCAAACCTCGAATTCCATTTCCTCATCGATTTCCTGGCTCCGGTAGTTCTCATTCTCAGCTTCAAGGGTCAATTTGTTCTTACGCATCCGGATTCTTTTGACCGTAAGCTCCCCGTTGATAGCAGCTATAACAACATTTTTATCTCTGGGCTCAATACTTCGGTCAACAACCAGCATGTCCCCATCGTGAATGCCCGCTTTGACCATCGAATCCCCTGTAACTCTGACGAAGAATGTCGCCGCCGGGTTCCTGATAAGATGCTTATTCAAATCGAGCTTTCCTTCTTCGTAATCAGCCGCCGGAGATGGAAACCCTGCCGGCACCCTCGCCGTAAATATTGGCTGCCGGCGTTTTGTCGACCGGTCCGGTCTATAAACTATCTCCACCCTGGTCTTCATACCTCACACTATACGCCTTTTTCTTTTCAAAATCAAATATACTTACACCAAACCGAATTTGAAATTTGCAGATTCGAGAGGTCCCTATTAAGCTTGCCGCCTCCATTTGGTTACAAAATAATTTTTACTGCTATCAGCTTCAAGAAGCCGAAAATATATTTAAGGAGGCAGGTTTGCCTCTGCTGAAAAAAATTTCTTTCCCTAAGTACAGCAAAATTCAATGCTTACTACGATAAGAAACAATCCGGTCGCCGATTATATTGCGGTTGTCGTGGTTGTCTTGATGGCTATCGGGACGGTCTTTGTCTTCTCGGCTAGTGCTAACATTAGCCAGGAGCTTGACTTAGAGAGATTCTACGATTTTCCAGCCTTCCGGCAAATGCTATTTTTCCCATTGGCTTGTGCGGTTTTATACGCCGTCTCATATTTTGATTATCGCAGGTTCAGCCTGACTAACGGCCTGCTAAAATCCCCGACGAGCTATTTGTTAATCCTTAGTATAGCGTTACTTATATTTGTCCTGTTGTTCGGCACAGAAATTAACCGCGCCCGGCGATGGCTTAGAATCCCCGTCGGCTCCATAACGATAAGTTTTCAGCCCTCCGAATTAGCCAAATGGATGATTGTGTTCTTCTTGGCAGCGGTCTGCGATAAGTTTGGTACTAACATCAAGTTATACTGGAAGCGGTTTGTCCCGATTTGCTTGGTGATAGCCGCAGTAGTCGCTCTCGTAATCACCGAAGATTTTGGTACGGCAGCATTTATATCGCTTTTGGGGCTTCTGATGTTGATAATCGCCGGCGTCAAATGGTGGCATATTTTGACCGGCCTGCCGTTTGTTGCAATTGGATTTGCTGTGGCATTGGTCCGTTTTCCCGGACGAATTAAACGAATTTGGGCTTTTTTGGACCCTGAAAAATGGGCCGACTCCATTGCCTACCAGGCGAACCAGTCGCTGATTGCCCTCGGCTCCGGCGGATTGTTCGGAAAAGGACTGGGTAGAGGAATTTGCAAATACGGCCATCTGCCGGAAGATACAACGGATTTCATTTTCGCCATCATCGGCGAAGAGCTCGGCTTCATTGGAACAGCGGCGGTCATCGTATTGTTTATCGTATTTGTCTGGCTGGGGATTTTGGTAGTTAAGCGCTGCCGGGACCGTTTCGGCCGGATTTTGGCCGGCGGAATTGTTTTAACAATCGCCGTTCAGGCGGCAGTCAATATCGGGGTGGTGACGGTTATGCTGCCGACAAAAGGTATTCCTCTGCCGTTTGTAAGTGCCGGCGGAACGAGCATGCTGCTGTCATCCGCGGCGGCCGGTGTGTTGTTAAATATCGCCAAACAATCCGCCAAGAATAAAGTTGGAGAAAAAGAATAGTGGGCGCCAGGAGATTTTTCTTCGCCGGCGGCGGGACCGGGGGACATATATATCCCGCTATCGCCGTGGCGGAACAAATATTAAAACTCGAACCAACAGCAAAGATACATTTCTTTGTCAGCACTCGCGGTATTGATGAGCAAATACTATCAAAGACCAGCTTTGAGACAACTACGCTTCCAGCCAGGGGCTTTTCGGCCCGGCCTGACAAACTGATTGGCTTCTGCACTTCGTTCTTAAAAAGTTATGGAATCGCCAAACAAGCAATTGCTGAAAGCCAAAACGCTGTCGTGATTGGGGTCGGCGGCTTTGTTGCAGCGCCGGTTTGCTTCGCAGCACATAAGTTAAAGGTGCCCATCGTGCTTTTGAATGTTGACATCGTACCGGGTCGGGCAAATAAGATAATAGCCCGCTGGGCAGACGAGATATTCGTGCAGTTTGATGAGACCAGGCAATCTTTTGCCAAAAGAAAGGCGGGCGTTAATGTTGTTGGCTGTCCCCTGCGAAGCGGCTTTGACAATCCGGAGACTGATAAGGTCAAGAGTGAATTAGGCCTTGATGAAAATAAAAAGACTCTGCTCATAACCGGAGCATCGAGCGGGTCGGAAAATATCAATAAAGCGGTGTGTTCACTGTTGGAAAATTTAGCCGACTTCGCCGATGATTGGCAGATTGTTCATTTGACAGGGGCCGCCAATTACGAAAAAGTCAGGCAAATGTACGCTGATGCAAAAATCGGGCATAAGGTTCTGAGCTACTTTGATGATATGCCGAGCTTATTAGCTGCCGCGGATTTGGTTGTCGGACGAAGCGGAGCGGTCAGTGTGGCCGAATATGCGGCGGCTTCCGTGCCGAGTATATGTATGCCTTATCCATATCATAAGGACCGGCATCAATACCTGAATGCCGGCAAATTGGTTGAGGCCGGGGCAGCGGTCATAGTAGATGATTTGCCGGATGAAAAAGAGCGGTCGGAATGGCTGGCCGAAGAGTTGGAAGAGTTGATGAAAGATGAAAAGAAGCGAGAAGAGATGAGACAAGCCTGCAAGTCGATTGCGAGGTTGGATGCCGGTTTGCAAATCGCAGAAGGTTTACTGAAGATTGTTTAACCGCAGAGTACGCGGAGGTCGCAGAGAATTCAATATTCAGAGAAAACAGCTCACTAATTTTACATTTGGCTCTTTAACGCTTGTATTACGGATTCAATAAATTTCAGCCACTCGTCCTCGCCTATCATTTTTCTTACTTCCGCATCTGTAAGCCAAAGTTCTTCAAGCCACTTTATTAACTCCACAATATCAGCCTTAGTAACTTGGGGCTGCGGCTTTTTGGCCGATGCGGATGGTAAAATCTCTTCTGCAAGGCCGAGACCTTCGCTCATACCCAGGCCCATACTCTTACCCATACCCTGGCCATAACTAAAGGGAAAGGCTTTTGCCCAGGCCCTCTGCCAGAGCCAGTCTTCGCAGAAGCGGGCAAGGTCGGCATAATCGATGCAATTGTTGTCAACGAGGTCGTAAATATCGTTGTAATCGTTGACATCTGAGGTTTTTTGCCAGACGTTTGCAAAGAGGGCGTAATCGAAGAAGTTTACAATTCCGTCACTATTGAAGTCAGCCGGGCTCCGGTAATATTCGTCGGCACCCATATCGACTATTTCGGTTCCGTTACCATCTCCATCTACTACCCGGCGTTCGCCGTCGATGTCCGTCATATTGGCGTCGGGATTGAAATCGGGGTCGCCGGCGTCGATACAGTTTGAGTCGGCGGTGAGGTGATAATCATAAATTTGGTATGTTTTACCGGTGAGAGCGATGGACTCCACGTTGCTCCATACCTTAATCGTGTTGACATTGTTGGAGACTATAAAGAACTGCAGGTACTGGTTCTGTGTATCAGGATTAACAAATTTACCTGCGAGTTGGTTAACGGCCCAGTTGGCATTCGCATTGGTCAAAATGCTTTGAAATGTTGAGTTGTCGTAAGAGGCGTCAGCCGTCCACAAGCCGGTCGGCGAGTTTACAGTAAAGAAACAGGGGTCCTTGTTGATATTTCCCGTACCTTCCCAAACTTCATTTACATCGCAGTAGTTTACATATAAGCTACATGTATTGCTATCATTGCGTATCTCATCAAACACGTTATTCCAGAAGATGCAGTTAGTTACATCCACATACGAATAATACGTGTTGCGCATACCGCCGCCATACCACGCGGCGTTCCCGGCAACCGTGCAGTTGGTCAAACTCACACCAGAATAATCGTTGTTTATCCCACCAGCTTTGTCATAGGAAGTATTTCCACTAAAGATGCAATTAGCGACCGCTAATGAAGAGAAATCGCAGTTATGCATACCGGCACCGGCGCCAGGTGACCAAGTGACAGTATTGCCGGTGAAGATACAGTTAGTTGTATTTGGACTGGCAGAACTGTTTAACAACCCTCCGCCATGCTGTGCAGAGTTCCCGCTGAAAGTGCTGTTAATTAGTGTTGGAGAAGACTCGTTGTTGTACATTCCGCCGCCATAATAGGTCGCGTTATTGCCGCTGAAAATACAATTTGTTATGTTCGGGCTGGAATAATTTTTGTTGGATATTCCGCCGGCATAATCGGCCGAGTTTCCACTGAAGGTGCAGTTAATTATTGTGGGAGAAGACTGGACATTGTACATGCCGCCGCCAGACGTAGTAGCAGTATTGTCAGTGAAACTGCAATTAGTCAAGTTCGCAGAGGAATATTGGTTGTACAGCCCTCCGCCATTGTAAGCTGTATTATCGCTGATGTTGCAGCCTTTTAAGGTCAGGTTTGTGGAACCCTGGCAGTATACTCCGCCGCCATACCACTCATTATAAACTGAACCTTTGGCATTTCCGGCTGTGATGGTAAAGCCATCAAGTATGGCGTTATTGACGTCTTCACATTGGACGACGTGGTAGCTGTTATCGCTGTGGTTATTTGGCGCTGCTATATCCCCGCTGAGAACAGTTTCGTAGGCATCCGGGTCACGGTCCACCCATTGACCGCCGCCGGGTGGAAATCCGCCGTAAACGGCGACATTATCGAGAAGCTCGAAAGAAAACGACCGAATACCTCGGTTGGTTGGTCTATACGTTCCTTTAGCTACCCATATTTGTTCGCAGCCGCATTCGCGGGCGGTATGGAAGGCATCCTGCAAATCTGTGTAGGCATCGAGCCAAGAAGTGCCGTTATTGTAACCGTTGGCATCCTGGTTAACGTAGATTATATCACCCCCATAGCAGCATATATTTGTTTCTTCTATAGTGTAACTGAAGTATTGGTCGCCTTCCATTTCACAGTAATTTTTAATTTTTCGGCCGGGCTTTGCATAGTAATTGACTTTGACAGTCAACTGAAGACAATTGGAATCAGCACCTGAAATATCATTAATGTCCCAGGTTACCGTATTGGAGTCAAGGTGATAGACCCCGCAGGGGTCCGATGAAGATGAATAATACTCCACCTCAACAGGAAGATAATCTGTTATTACTACATTCGTGTCGGCGTAGCCGTTAGCATCATAGCAAATGTTATATACAAGATAATTCTCATCAATCATATTCCAGGGATAAACGCAATCGACGTCATTGACATTATCAACCTTGTTCATATCAAAAACATGCAATTTGGTTTTATAAGTTGCTATAGTAATAATATCACTGCCAGCCCCTCCCCCGAGTTCAAAGGGAACAAAAAATGAGTCTTGCCCAATGGTGAATTTATCGTGATATGATGTGCCCCAATTGGACATTTCATTTGGTTCCAGACCATCATACACGCCGCTTGCAATGCCCTCTGCTGTAAATTCGGTAACGTTTTCGCCGGTGTTGTAATGCGCATTCACGTCCCAAAATTCGGGAAGATAATCAAATTCAGCTTTGCATCCGAGCGTAATCATCCCTGTACCGCTGCCTTTAAGGACCCAGTCAATGGCCTGAACTAAAAACACTTCAGCAGCCTGTGGGCCATTAACGGTATGAAAGTCCGCATCGTGGCCGCTCAAAATCACCCTGCCCGTGATACCTGCGGCCAGGATTTCGGCATCGAGTCCGCTGATGTCTCCTTCAGAATTCCATCCAACAATAAGGATGTCGTGAGTTTCTAAATCTTCTGATGTGACCTCATTACCGTCATAGAAATCCCGTATATCACAGGAAATTCCTAAATCTTCCATTGCATCTTTAATGCTTGGTTCATAGCCGCCGGGATTATAAATAAGGAAACTAAAATCGTTGGGATCGAAAGGTAAGTCAACGGCAGCTACAGGCGAAGCGAAAATTACCAATAAGAACAAACGTAGAAAAGTAGATAACAAATTTCCATATTGAGATTTTTTTGAGTTAAACATAACGCCTCCTGTTCAAAAGAGTAAGTTTTGAAAACTTATCGCCTGCGCCTGAAGAAAAGAACACCAATTAGCATTAAGACACCAGTCAGCGGTTCCGGCACGGCCTGTGTAATTGTTCCTTGTATAGAGAGCGAGTTTCCCGGGCCATATATCTGCAAGGATTTTGTGCCCCATTCATTCAGTGCCGGAGGCGTGGCAGGCAGAGCACTTGAGGAAAGCGCTGTATGCGTAAAGTCAACAAGTATCAAGCGAATTTCATCCACTAACACTCCATTGGAAAGAGGAGAATTTTCGTAGCTCTTTACCAAATACTCATCAAAAACAACACCAGAATAGTTAACATGATTGTCCCAAATTGAAATCACAAATTGTCCAATATGGCTTGGCACTGTTTTGAATTCATATCCTTCTATTAATATGTTAAATCCATAGGGTGAGTCATGTTGATATGTTCCCCCACCGCTATCAATTGTTGAAGAATTATAGGTGTATGTTCCTGTAAAATTACTGCCCTCATGAATTGTGTCCGGTGCGTTATATCCTCCTATGTGCGTTACATTACCGGTTATTTCAATAGTAATCGGTACAGCCTGTGCTAAAGGAGCTGATAATAGTAATGTTGCGAGTACAAAAATGGGCGCAATGCGCGCGTAAAGAATCTCGCCTCTCCATTGCAGTTTTCGAGCATCCATAGATTTTCTCCTTCTAATTTATTGATATTAATCATAATACCAAAATTCAAGGCTTAATTCAAGCATTTTCCGGCTGAATTTACGTCAATTCCAGCCAGGAAACGCCCTTGAGAGTTAGCCAAAGAATCAGGCCTTTTCACATATATTCAATTGTATGACCTGTCCGTTCCGTGTCTATCGTGCTAAATACGGATATATGAATTTTTTTTACTTTTCAGCCGTTTTTTTG
>Ga0114922_10000183_pt1 | contig 59099 bp, 63 predicted proteins | sample AartaG_FD_100975 | JGI IMG/M metagenome (GOLD analysis project Ga0114922, IMG submission 100975) | Deep subsurface microbial communities from Aarhus Bay to uncover new lineages of life (NeLLi) - Aarhus_00045 metaG | ecosystem: Environmental > Aquatic > Marine > Oceanic > Sediment | place...
ACAAAACTATTATTATTCTTAAATAAAACTAAAAAGATAATATTTTACATATTGTAAAATTTATAATACTCGTAGATAAAGGTGTTCAAATAATATTTTTAAATTTGGTCGGATTGACCTATACTGGGTCTATTATTCTTTCTATTTTATCTTGTCCTATTAAATACTATGATATACTTTTTTTAAAATAATAATAGGGGATTTTTAATATGTCAATCTTAAATAAAAGTAGTATATTAAGTACACTAAAAGAACTTCAACCTATATTTAAAGAAGAGCATGTGAACTTGCTTGGTTTATTTGGTTCATACTCTAGAGATGAAGCAAAAGAAGGTAGTGATATTGATATTTTGATTGAGACTACACCAGAGTTTTTAAAAAATAATAGAGGGTGGGATGCATTTGTTAAACTTGATGAGTTAAGAGATGTATTAAAGCAGTCACTAGGTAAAGATATTGATATAGTTGATAAACAAGGTTTATTGGATCATAATAATACTTTTATACTAGAAAAGACAATATATGTATAGTGAAAATGATATTGTTAAATTAAAATCAGTACAAACAAAAATAAATGATATTTATACAATCGTACAAAGACATGATGGAATAGTTAAAGCATTAAATGACATTGAAGGTCAACCAGCACTATTGATGTTATTAATAGCAATTGCTGAACAGTTTAATAAGTTAGAAAAAACTCAATCTAAAATATTAGAGCATTTTGAGAAAAAAGACTTAAAAGGAATTGCATCAGTTCGTAATTTTATTGCACATGATTATGATGGTGTAAGTTTAGGAATTATAGAAGATACATTGAGATATAAGTTACCAATAACATTAGATATTGTAGATAAAATACTTATAAGTAATTGCAATATGTTGTAGAATAATTGACCTGCTAATATAGCTTATAGTTACGTAAGTGCTTTGTTACTTTTATAACAATATAGTTCAAATAGTTTGACTTGCTAGACTAATTATTAAGTCTTGTACTTATATAAAAAGCAAAATAAAATTTACAAAAAAAGAAAAAGAATAAATAAGAACTTATTAAAATTAATAGAATTAGGTTTAGAAAAAGAAAATGAGATGCTAATGGTATTAATAATGAATGTGATATAAAAAATAAGATTGATGAACTTGAAAGAAGAATGAATGCTTATGATGTCGTGAAAGGTATAAAAAAATGATAAATAATTTAAAAGATTTTATGAAATTATTATATCCAGAGTAAAAAATTTATTTTTTATTAATTATTTAATTTCCCTTACAATTATTAATTATCCTATTACTTTAACAATTTTGTTTAAAGATATGAAAATTGATGATAAAATATTATATATTGAAAAAATAGATTTTAGCTATATTTCAATGTTAATACTTCCACTTTTTTTTACATTTTTTTATATATTTATATTGCCTCTAATAAATTTATGGATAAACAAGAAATATGATAAATATATAAATATTAAATTAGACACACATAAGAATGATAAATTAAAGATATATTATGAAAATCAAAAAGAAATATTAAGAGCAAAACTTACAAATACAAAATTTCTTGAAAGAACTATGGAAAATGAAATAAAAGAAGATGAAAATAAAATTGAAAACAAAAGATTAATACTGGAAGAAGAAAGAATTTCTAAAAATGATGTAATCGAAAATCTAAAAAAAGAAAAAGAAAAAAAATTAAATTTAGAAACTAAAAATACTTCTCTAAATAGTATTATTGAAGAAAAAGAACAAATAATAATTAATATTAAACAAGACTATCAAATATTGGACAGAGATTATGATTCAATCAAAAAAAATTATCAAGATTTAGAAAGTAAAAATGAAGAAATTAAAAATAGTTATAAAGATTTTGAAAATGAAAAAGAAAAATTAAAAAATAGTTATAAAAATATAGATAATAAAAATGAAGAATTAAAAAATAGTTATATAAATTTAGAAAATGAAAAGAAAAATTTAGAAAATGAAAGTGAAGAATTAAAAATTATAAAAAAAGAAAATGAAGAATTAAAAAATATAGAAAAAGAGAATGATAAAAATCATAAAAATACTTTAAAATTTATAAGAGTACTTAAAGAAAGAAATGAACATGAAACAGCAAAAAGAATTTTACAAGAAATGATGAATGAAAATCCAAATAACTCAAATATAGTTTTAGAATTATCAAAATTATTTCAAGAAACACAAGAATTACAAAATGCAAAATATGTATTATTAAAATTTTATGACAAAAATAAAAATAATGTAGATATAATTTTAGAAGTTTCAAAATTATTTCAAAAAACAAAAGAATTTGAAAATGCAAAAATGATATTATTAGAATATAATGAAAACTACCCTACTAACTTAAAAATAACAAAAGCATTAAATAATTTAAACATGTTAGTTTATTAAAATTTAATTTTGTACAATTGTACAAAGAATATAGTTATTAATAGGTTGTTAACTAATTATTTATTTTATAAAGTCTTTAACTAAAGGCTTTTAGCTTTTTTAATAAGAGTTCGAATCTCTCCTCGTCCATCATTTTCAAGACTTATGAAACAAATCGTCAATTTATATCAGAAATGCAATAAAACCATCTAAATTAATCCATTAAATATGCTTTTTTAGAACATAACGAAGATCAATAATGTAGCTTATTATTATAATGGACAATAATTTATTGGTGCTTTATTTATTAAAATTAGATATAATTAATTATAAGCTGTTAGTTTGCTAAACATTTTGATTAAATAAGGAGATTGTATGGGAAAAATAATATCAATAGTATTTATATTGTGTGTTGGTTTATATGGATTTGGAAGTGATACTTTAAAAAACAATTCTAATAAAATAGTATGGCATGCAGAACCAAATGAAAATGAACTTAATTGGAATTCTGCTGATCAATATTGTAATGAATTGTCAATAGAGGGTGTTGATAAGTGGAGATTGCCTACTATGAAAGAGTTACTTAATAAAGAGACAAAATTTAAAAAAACATATTCTGAATTTTTTAGTTACTACTGGTCTTCAACTATTTATAAAAAAAACCCAGACTATGCATGGGTCGTAACAAATACAAAATATAAAGATTATCATAATAAAGGACTTAAAAACTTTGTAGGGTGTGTTACTAATCAAAGTGAAAAACAAGAAGAGATAGTTGAAAAAATAAAGATAATTCAAAAACAGATTGTAAAAGAAAAAATAGATGTCAAAGAACAAATTGAGATTAAGAAAAATAATATTGAGAAAGTTATTATTGAAAAAATTCCTTTAGAAATTCAAAAAGTCGAATCTAAAAATGATATTGTTTTAGTTGAACCTAATGATGAATCAAAAGTAGAAGAGAACGTAAATACAGAAGAATCAACAACAGTTAGAAATATTTTTCTGATTTTACTAGTATTATTGATAATATAAATATTATTTTCCTATAATATAAAGGAATTTTAACCTAGTTTTTAGTAAAATAGGGGATGAAAATTATATTATTAACACTATTACTTGTCTCTGCTTTGTTATCTTCAAGTATCAACTTTAAAGAGTTTAGGTATTTAGCAGCACTAGATTTTGAACGAGAAAAGCAAGGTAATTTAGAGATAAAAGATGATTATTTGGTTTTAAACTACTCTAAACCTAGTATTGAAACTATATCTTATCTTAGTGATAAGCTTACTATTTTAAAAGATGATACTTTAGTAGAGTATAGTTTCAATGAGTATCCTCAAGCCCAATATATGGGACTAATTTTAAAAGCTATTATAAAAGATGAATATGAGTCTTTGGATGAACTTTTTGAAATAAAAATAGAAAAAGAGTTTGTATCAATGATTGCTAAACCAATAATTTATAATACAATAGTATCTATTGAAGTTTTTAAAAATAGTAAAGATATAAATAAAATCATTATTTACATGACAAATAAAGATAAGATTACAATTGAAACTATTAACTAAATACTCAAACTTTATAATCTTTTTTATGGCATTATCTCTTTTTTTTATATTTCAACCACATCAAAAAATATCTTTAGAATTATCTTCAATGTTAACAGGAGAGGATAAAAAGTATTATCAACTTTCCGAAAAATTAAGTTTTGTAAAAACATTTCTAGTGGCCGTTGATGGTTTTAGTAGAGAGGATTTAAAAAAACTACATGAGATAAAAAAAGAGTTGTCGGCACATAGTGAGATGACTATTAATAATCAACTTAACAATAAAAATTTCCAAGAATACAAAAAAACTTATAAAATATATTTAAATGATTTAAAATATAAAAGTTCTGATGATATAAATACTCAAAAAGAGTTAAAAAATATATATACGCAGATGGTCTCTTCTCCTTTTTATTTTAACTTAGATAGAAATGACCCTCTTGGTATAATATCAAAAGAGGTAAATAATAAAGATTTACAAATAAAAAATGGAAATCTAACAATAGGAAAATATGGCTACCTTGCAGTTTTTAAAATAGAATCAAAAATTGATGAAAAATCAAGAATAAGAATATATAATGATATTCACAAAATATTGGAAAAATATGAAAATATAAAGTTTTTTAGTCCAATATTCTATTATGTTGAAAATTCAAAAAAGATACAATCTGATGTGTTTTTAATTATTATGTCATCAATGGTTTTATTAGGTATATTATATATACTAATATTAAAAAATATTTATCTATTTTTAAATATAGCTACATCTTTAGCTACATCAGTAATGATAGGTCAGTTAATTGTTACATCAATCTACCCATCAGTTTCAGTTATCGCATTGGTATTTAGTACTGCCGTTACCTCTGTCTCTATTGACTATATGTTTCATCATTATTTGCATAACTATTATAATAAAAAGCAAGGATTTAATAAGTCAGTTTTTTATGGTTTTTTAACTACAATAACTGCTTTTGTATTGATGTCTTTTATCAACTTTCCTTTAATTGGGCAAATATCTATATTTAGTATTGCTTCTTTAAGTGTTGCCTACATACATTTTGCTTTTATATATCCACATTTAGCTATTAAACATGTTGAGCCTTATTCTAAGGAGAACTATAAAAGTCCTTTTACTGTTAAAGGGTACAAAATACTAATGTTTTCTATTGTAATAATTATAATATCAATATTTTATTCTAAAGTTGATTTTAATATTAAAAATTTAGATTATCAAAATAAAGCTTTAATTAAAACGGAAAACTTCTTCAAGACAAATTTAAATCAAAATAAGATGTCAGCAATTTTAATTACAGGAAATAGCTGTGATGATTTAATTGAAAATGCAAAGATTGTTAAATCACATGATCTTAAAGCATTATCACCTTTATCTATACTGTTATCACAGTCTCAATATATCCATAAGCAAGAGGAGATTAATAACTTTGGTTTTAATAAGTTGAAGGATAATTTAAATCAATATGATACTTCATCAGGTTTTAAAGATGATTACTTTATAGATAGTTATAGTGATAATCAACTGGTACAAAACTATCCTAAATATTCAATTGAGATGTTAAAAGGCTTAGGTTTTGATATTGTTTTAGATGATGGGAAATATATCTCTTTTGCAATGGTAGATCCTAGTAAAGTTGATGATATTTTAAAGCTTGATTTTGTTAGAAATGCACAAGCTAAAGTATTGTTTGAAAACTCTATAAAAAAAGTACATAATGAATTTATTTTATTTGGTGGAATGACATTACTTCTTATTATTTCTATATTAGCTGTAGTGACAAAAAGACGATTTTTACAAGCATTTACCTATATACTTTTTCCTGTATCATTAATCCTTTGTTATAGTTGGTTTGTACCATTAAATATTTTACATATGTTTATGACGTTTGTTATATTAGCTATTGGTATAGATTATGGAATATATATGAATGAAGCACAACTATCGCACAACACAACTTTGGCTATTATATTTTCTTTAGTAAGTACATTTGCAGGATTTGGAGTGTTAGTTATTAGTGATATTAACTCATTATTTTCAATTGGTATTACAGCAATTATAGGGATAATGGGGATATTGTTTTTACTTTTATTTCAAAAGAGAGTGAAAAGTAAAAATAACTAAATTAGGGTTAATTTAATAAACCCTAATTAAACTCTTTTAATATGGTAACGAGGACGTTGCTCCAACGTTAGAATTATTTTGATTAAGTGCAAGTTTGCTTATTCTACAAACATTACCTTTTTTTATATCACCTTCAATAATCTGACCATATGATACTTTTGGTAGAGATCTTGTAATTCGAATCTTACCTGTTTGAATCTCATCATAACCTAAAAACTCTTTTGTATATTCATCATATATTTTTTCACCTAAATCAAATACATTATATACTGCACCCTCTTTTAAGTTTTGACTTATGATTGCACTACCATTTCTTGAAAGTTTTGCAATTTTTAAAGGATAAATATTTTCAATAATCTCATAAGTAATATCACTACTAATTTTATTTAATACATTTTGAAATATTTGTTCATCACTATTACCTGTTGGAACAAAATCTATTGTTGTAGTATTTGACCATTTAATCTGCTTCGTAGCCATTGCAATTATTTTGTACTGAATTGTTGCAAATGCTTGTAAATCACTAATCTCTTGACCTGTTAAACTACTTATCGAAGAGTTATTAGAGATTCTAAAATCAGAAATTGTTGAAACTACTAGATAATCTGTACCTAAAATATTTCCAAGTTTTAATATCTCATCTTTATGAGCATCTTTTGATAATATAATATCTTTTTCACTTTGATATGCTTTATTATTTGCTCTATCTAAAACAGAAAACTTTCTTGTTTGAGTAATAGAACTAATCATCTCTTGAGTTAGTCTTTGACTAACATCATATGATGTTTTACTTCTACTTAAAACTTGAAAGCTCATATCTCTTGAATAAGATGGTACTACAACTAGTTTTCTTCTTTTATGAGCACTGTGACCAGGTGTTTTATATTTGATAACAGTAACTGTAACTGTTGCATCCCAACCATTACTATCTTCAGATTTATCAATACTTTGAATATCGTAAGTATCAATTGTCCCTTTTGTAATAGCGACAACAGCATTTTTAACTTCAGATTCCATTGAAGCACCAAAATCTTCTTCGCCATTTTTTTCAACTGAATATTCATTCATAAGTTGTTTCATGCTTTTAACAGATGCTATATTTACACCTTGTGTTTGTTGAATAGCTTGAATTAATGCATCTGTAATAGCTGCTTTTTTAGTTATACCATAACCTGTAGCATTTTTTTGTATCTTAACTGTTGTAAGTTCAGCAAAAACTGAACTTACAAATAAGCTTATAATTAATAGAATTTTTTTCATATTAAAACCCTAAAAATCGTTTGTATCCATAACATCAAGACCAGTTCGTACCTCTTCTTGAGATGTTATTTTTACATTTGTTTTTTTAGCAGCTTTAGGTTTATTTGAAGATTTCCATTTTTTAATCTGTGATGCTTGTTCAGATCCTGCATAAGACCATAATCTAATTACACCAATAGCTTCATTTCCATTTTCAAGTTTAACTCTCCATTTTTTAACAGTTGCTACACCTTGAAGTTTAGCTTTAGCTCTTTTTTTAGTATGCTCTTGAGCAATATCAATAAGTCTTTCAATATCATCATCATTAATATCTCCTGTCTCACCATTTTTAAGAACTGCTTCTTCAGAAACTGCAGATATTGTTCTCTCTTCAGTAGCTGTCATTTTTGCAGATAAGAACTCTACTATTTGTGTATCTGCTAACATCATTGCTGTTTTTTGAGCAGATTCTCTTCTTCTTTCAAGTTTAACTTCTCTTTTACCTGTATAGTTATGTGACCATTGAGCATATGAAATAATAGCAGGTGTTCCGTCTTCTAAGAAAATAATTCTTGGACCAAAAGTACCTAATAATGTATGATTATCTTTTGGGATAAAAACTTTTACACTGTTTCCTGTTTTTTTAGTTAAAAGTGGTAATTTTCTTTTTGTAATATCAGATGCTAATTGTTTTAACTTTTCAGAATAAACAATAACTACACCTAAGCTATATCCACCACTTTTAGTTTTACCTTCAATTGTTTGAATAGGTAAAACTCCAGCAAGTGAACCCATAGATTTACTCATCATTTTTTTGCTAAAGTTATCTTGAAATGTTTTCTTTCTTTGATCTCTTGGTACTGCATTATATTCAGATGGGTCAATACCTAAATCATTAAGTGCTTTATCTAATTGAGCACCAACTAAAGTTTGTAATTTAGTAAATATTTCACCAAATTTAGAGTGAATTTTAGGATCATCTTTTATATCTCTTGCATTATCAGATTGGTTATCATAGAATTTTTGAATTGTTTCTGTTTCCATTTTTTGATATAAAAATTTTACAAACTCTTTTTGTGCTTTAAGCATAGATTTTTCATATGCTATTGTTCTATATTTTGCCCATTGAGAATTTGTAGGTCCTACAGGTATAGTTGATGTAGCATAAAAATATATCTTGCCTTTTGATAACTCACCAAATACAATATTCTTTTTATTTGCATATTGTTCAATACTTTGCTCTACTAAATCTCTTGAAGAAACTGTAGGGATACTCTCTTGATTTACAACTTTAGGTTCAATTGGTTCAGCTGGTGCAGTGTTTGCATAACCATAAACAGTTGAAAGCCCAATTGTAAGTAATAATTTTAATAATATATTATTTTTCATTTTTTTCCTTTATTTTTACCAAGTAACTGTATCGTTACTACCGATTTTTTCTACAATCTCTTCTGATTCCCAAACTGAATAACCACCTATAAGATCAGTTAAAGTTAATTGAAACCAGTATTCTACAAGTTGTTTATCATCTGCAGTTCTTGCAGTTCTTTGTAAAATTTTACCACTTAAAGACATGTTTGCAACATCTAATTGTCCAGTTTTTGCAATAGTACTTTGTCTAAACTCTTTATTGTTTTTTAATTTTCTTGTTTCAAAAATCATACTATCTGTACTTTTTCCACCATAACTCATAGAGTTTATAATATATGCTTGTCTAGAGTTAAGAATAGCAATTCTTATTTTTTTAATTAGCATATCTGTATCAATTCTTTGAGTAGTATCATTAATCATTCTTCCCATCATGATTTTATTTTTTGTACCATCTTGTCTAGTTAATGCGCCACCTCTAAGTAAGCTTTCAACTGCTAATTTTGCAGCTTTTTCAAAATCTTTTCTGTCAATACCCATTGTTAAAGATGCTTTTTGTGCTGATGGTGCTCCTAAATATTGAGGTTGACTTGTACAACCTGAAAATAATAGTACTGAAGCAGTAATAACTGCTAATGTAAGTTTCTGTTTTATATTCATTTTTTGTCCTTAGTTATTTGTATATTCTTTGTGATAACTATTTTTTCGTAAGTCATCATTAGTGCTTGTTTCTTGAATTAAAATTTGGAAATCTTTTATTCTATTAGATGGTGAAATACCATGAATTGTAAGTCCTCTTTGAGATTGAATCTCTACAACAACCCATTTTGATAATATAGATTTTTCAATAAAGTTGTTTTTATCCATCCAGTTGATTTTATATGCAACTGTTTTATCAAAACTCGAGTAGTTTCTAAATCTAGCTTCCACTTCCATAAGTCCATCTTCTCTTGTTAGATAATTAACTGTTTGAAATTCAAGCCAACCATCCATTGAACCATTCTCCATAATTATATGTGGATCTGTTATTTTACTATTTATTGATGGTTGATTTTGTGTACAACCTGTAAAGAACATTATTAGCCCTAAAGCTAATAATGATTTAATTAATTTCATATTTTATCCTTTTCTAAATATTGTTTTATGAACTTTTACATTTTCTTTAGATTCTGATTTAATGTATATTAATGCATTAGAGTTTTGAGGTATTGTAATAGAAGAGATTATTTTACCATTGTTGTCTCTTATAACAACTGGTTGATTATTTAATTCAACTCTTACACTATGAAAATTCTTTGGTAATGCAGTCCAGCTTCTAACATCTGCTTTATTTGTAAGACCTTGATATGCAGCCATAGCTAATCCACCCCATAAGCCAACATTCTTTTTCACTTGATATTGAGCAATAGTTTTAACAGTAAGACTCATAATAGCTTCTGTTACAACAGTAGGAAATTTTTTCTTGAACTCTGTTTTAATAACATTATCCATATTAGAAATCTCAGTAGTTTTTGTACCGTTAACATTTAAAAATGGGTATGATTCAGCTCTCTCTTTAATTTGTGGTAATGCAATACCTGTATAAGCTACCTTGCTAGTAACTAAAAATAATGGAACATCAAATCTCATCTCATCTTGCATCATACCTTTACCATTTTCATATATAACCCAAGCGTAACTTTTACTACTTTTGTTATTTACTGAAGATGCTAATTGTTCACTTAATTCAAAATCACTTTTAAATTGTTCATTTGATGGATCCATTAACATAGCTTCTTTAAATAAATCTCTTGCTTTTGTTGTATCACCATCAAGTAAAAAGAATAATCCACTTGAATAAGTTGTAAATGGATTTACAAAATCTGGATATGCTTCGAAGTTATTAAGAACATTCCCATATTTTTTGTATACAGCACTTGCTGCTCTTGTATCCTGCTTTTTACCTTTGTTTTTTTCTGCTTTTGCGGCAATATCTTTTTCGAAATGATCTTTTGCTCTTCTTTGTCTATCCAAAGCACGGTTAAATTCTATTCTAGCATTTGAAAAGTCTTTTAGACCAATAAAGTTTAAACCTTTGTAAGTATTAAGCATAACTTTTTCATAAACGTTACCTTCGTATTCATTTATATTGTTATTTACTAAAACACTTTTTGTACCTTCACCTATATTTCCAGCAATTCCATCTTTATCAACTTCTTCTTTATAAATGATTTCTGCATCATCAAATAAAGCATTACTTTTGTTATAGTCTAAACAATTTCTTGCCATAGATCCACCTTGAATACCCCAAAGTATTACATCATCTTTATCTTCAATCTTTTCGTCGAAAAATTTATAATCACATTTTCCACTACTTAAATCATCATTAAATTTTTTTAATGATCCACCATGTCCTGTAACTGCTGCACATCCTGAAAAAAATAGTAAAGATGATGCAATTAAACTACTTGCAATAAACTGTTTTGTCATGTTTATTTCCCCTTTAATTTGTGTAAATATAAGTAGAAATAATACAGAAAAGTCACTTGTTATTAGTTGAAATATGGCTTAAATTGAGTTATTAATTTTGTAATATAATTGTAATTAAAATGTTAATAACATTTTATAGACAAAATAACTTTAAATCTATTTAAATATAAATTTAGATTATTTTTAACTTCTTACCTATGCTATTTGTAGCTATTTTATCTACATAGTTTAGTTTTAAAGAAAACTTGAGATTTGAGATTTTTTCTTTTAAAATTTTTTTTATCTCTTGGGAACTAAACTCTTTTTTACTCTCTAAAGTAATGTTTAATATCTCATCTCTTAGTTTATCATCATTATTTTCAACAAAAACAAGTGCTTTTTTTATCTCTTCTACTTCTTCTAGAGTATTTTCAATTTGAATTGTTGAGTATCTTTTTCCCGCAATTTTAAATATTTTTGAACTTCTACCTATTAATTTAAATTGTTTTTTTTCAATCTCAATGTAATCGAAAGTTTGAATCTCTCCATTTGTATTTATAAACTTATTTTCAAATAATATATTTGATACAAAGGGTGATTTTATTTTTAATTCATTTTCAAAATTTGTTGATACAGTTACTTTATCTAATGGTGTCCATAACTCTTCAACATTCTTTTTATATGCTATTCCACTAGTTTCTGTTGATCCAAAAAGTTGTATGATATTTGTATTAAATTTATTTAAAAACTCTTTTGAATCATCTATATTTAGGGGCGCTGTAGAACTAATAAATAAAGATGATTTTAAGTCTTTATTTTGAGATATTTTATTTAATGATTTTATATATAAAGGTGTAGTTACAATTAAACTATTATCTTCAATTGTATTAAGTAAATTATTTGGAAGAAAATGCTCTTTTAAAATTATATCTAAATCATTTAAAAGAGGATAAATAAGTCCTATAAGTGTTCCATAAATATGTATAAATGGTACTGTTACTATTACTTGTTTTATATTATATTGTTTTACTAGTTTGGTAAAAACTTTTATCTCTTCTTCTAAATTATATAACGTTTTTAAAGCACCAATAGGGTTACCAGTACTTCCACTAGTAAAAAACATCATTGAAAAATCTTTGTTCTTAAATATATCTAAATTTAGATCATCTAATTTTTTAGATAACATCTTATTTGTATCATCATATAAAATTATTTTTTTATTAGTTTTATACGCTTTTATAATATTTATAGCATTTTTTTCTTTTGATGACGAATTTACAAATGTTATCTCTTCCTCTATATTGTTTTGAGTAAGTGTATCTGTATTGTGAATATTTATAGTTCCATCATCATTTAAAATTTTAATTTTCAATATTAATCCTTTTTAAAAAAACAAATTTTCTATGTAAAAACTGCAAAACTCCAGCAGTTATAAATAATATATACCATCCAATCGAGCTATAAAATAACCAAAAGTTAGCATTTATATTTAGAAATATAAAGAAATGAATTGTCACGTTAATCATACTTATAAATATCCAAAACTTAGTAGCCTTGTGTATATATTTTTTTTCCTCATCTTCTATGTTAGACTTGGAAAACTTTTGAGCAAAATAAAGAATAACTGATCTTTTTTTAATATATGAAATTATTATAATAATTGTGAAAATCAAAGATATTATAAAAGGTAAAGCTTTCAAAACCAATACCTCTTCTATTGAGCTATTAAAATACTTTAGTGAAAAAAATATAATAGGGGCATAGAGTAAAGATAAAATAATTCTCATAAATTTATCTAACCATTGCTCCACTTATATTTAAAACTTCACCACTCACATATGTGGCATCTACTCCTATAAAATATGCACAAGATGCTACTTCGTGGGCTTTACCAAATCTTTTAAGCGGAATCTGTTTTTTTAACTCTTTAGCATTTGGTAGATTTTGAATCATCTCTGACTCTATAATTCCTGGTGCAATTGCATTTACTCTTATATTGTATCTTCCAAGTTCAATTGCAAGTGTTTTTGTAAAAGCTATAACTCCACCTTTTGATGCAGAATAGTTAGCTTGACCACTATTTCCACATATTCCAGATACTGAAGCTACATTTACTATGCTACCTTTTTTTGCCCTGATCATATTTTTTGCTATTATTTTAGTTATATAAAAATTTGCATTTAGATTTATTGATATTACATCTTCCCATTGTTCATCTTCCATAAAGAAAAATAGATTGTCTTTTATGATACCAGCATTATTTATTAGAACATCAAGCTCTAAATTTTCTAAAGTATTTTTAATAGATATTTTATCTTTAAGGTCGAAAGTTATTAACTCTCCATCTTTTATCTCATCTAATAACTCATGTGCTTTTTTAATATTTGTGTTGTAGTGAATATATACAAAATATCCATTTTTAGAATATTCTTTTACTATAGCTTCACCTATTGAGCCTGTTGCACCGGTTATTAATACTTTTGGCTTGTTTAAATTTGGCATCTTAGATAAATTTTCCAGCATTTAGAAGTGGTTTGATATTTCTTATATCTATATCCATTCTTCTATCTTCATAAAGTGGTTTGATTATTTCTCTTATACTGTTATGGATATTTTTAAGATGTGGAGATACTTTATCTTCTCCCCTTATATCAACAGCTTGTGCCATACCTATAAATGCAATTGCTAACATATTGTCTAAATCTGGCATCATTTTAGCAAAATCATTTGCAGCAGTTGTCCCCATAGATACTTTATCTTGATTTAAAGATTCTGTTGGTCTTGAGTGGATTGAAGCAGCTGTTGTATTTTTTATAACATCTGCACTTAAAGAACTAAGACTAATCTGCATAGCTTTAAATCCATGATAAAATGGCTCTTTTGATAGTTTTAAATTTTCACCTAGTCCACGGTTAAATTTGTGGTCAACTAATAAAGCAAACTCTTTATCTAATAGGTCTGCCAAATTTGCTGCACATATTTTAAGTGTATCCATAGCATGAGCGACATATCCACCATAAAAGTTTCCTGATGTATAGATAACTTTGTTTTCACCATCGATTAAAGGGTTGTCGTTCACACTATTTATCTCTGTTTCTACCCAGTTTTTAGAGATTTCTAAATTGTCTCTTATTACACCTAATACTTGTGGTGCACATCTCATAGAGTATGTGTCTTGAATATTTAAGTTGTTATCAGCAAAGAATTTATCATATCTGTCATCTCTACCGTGAGTTAGTTTAGAGCCTTGAATTTTATTTTGTATATTTTTTGCAGATTTAATCTGTCCGCTAAATGGTTTTGAATCATGTACAAAATCAGCTACAGGTGTATCATCACCAAGTAAAACTTCAAACATACCCGCAACATAAGACTCCATAGAATCTAAAATAACTTCAAACTCCTCAATAGCTTTAAGAGCAATTGCAGACATAATAGTTGTACCATTCATGATAGCAAGTGCTTCTTTTGGCTCAAACTTATAAGGTGTGATATCAAGTTCATTGTAAACATCCATTACATCTTTTATCTCACCCTTATAGTATACTTCTCTCTCCCCTGCAATAACAGCTGCTATATAAGATAATGGTGTTAAATCTCCACTGGCACCTACTGAACCTTGAGAAGGAATTACGGGTATAATATCTTTTTGTATCAACATCTCTAATCTATGTAAAAGGTTCATAGATACACCAGAACGAGCTTTACTTAAAGATATAGTTCTGCAAATAACTGCGTATCTACAAACTTCATAACTTAAATTCACACCTATACCACAACCATGAAATCTAAATAGATTTACTTGTAATGCAGCTGCATCATCATAGTCAACATAATTTCTACCAGCATCTCCGTATCCAGTAGTAATACCATATATAGGTTTACCTTGTTTAATGGTATCCATCATAAAATCATGAGTATGATTCATAAATGTTACAAATTGTTCATCATTTGATATTTTTATATTAGAAGCATTTTTAATATCATCTAAAGTTATTGTTCTTTTGTCTATTGTTAAGTTCATTTTTTTCCCATATTTTTATTTATTTTTCCAGTCATTCTATTTATTTCTTCCAGAAATTGTAAAAATTTAGCCATTGATTTGGATAAATTTTTAAAATCTCTTCATATTTTATTATGTAAGTTTTTAATCCTTTTAGGACAGCCTCTTTTTCATTTAATGTTTTATCCATATCAATTCTAATCCATTCTATTTTATACTCTTGAATCCCTTGTAAAATGATAAAATATACTAAAATTGGTTTATCAGTTTTATAGGCGATTTGAAATGGGTTTTTGTTAAAATTTGCATCTTCACCTAAAAACTTCATAGCTAGTTCTGCTTTTTCATTTGATGCTCTATCCGCCATGATTGCAACAACTTCATTTTTGATTAGAGCATTTGCTATTTGAATAGATACTTGTAAAGTGCCATTGTTTAAATCTATAATATGTGTGTTTGATGTTGATTCTATAGAGTTTTCAATATCTTTTATACCATTCATCATGGTCTCTTGCATAACAACATTTATTTTATTTTTTACATTTGCAGAGTTTACTGAAGCTGCCCATCCCCCAAAATGTGAAAAAAGTAAAATAGCCCCATCATTTAAAACTTTAACAGGTGTATCTTCATCATCAAATTTAAAACTATATGAGTCTATATCAACTTTTGATATAAATCTATCAACCATACAAATAGCAAATACTCTTAAATGTTCAAAATAAAATTTATTTGTAAAGTTTATATTTAGATGTTTATAATATATTTTTAAAGCATCTTTGACATTTGAAGCAAAAAGAAAATAAAAAAAAGTTACAGGATACATTATATAGTAAACTGTTTTATAGCCAAATATTTTGTATAAATTAAATGCTAATTTAATACTCCAAGTACTTCCTCTTTGTTTTGTTTTATTATTCATATCTAATAATGAAATCTACATTGAGCAATGATAATTAAATCGTCCATTATTTTATAAACTATACGATGCTCAGAAGTTATTCGTCTAGAATAATAACTACTTAAATTTTCTTTTAATCTTTCAGGCTTACCTAAACCATCTTTATCAATAGGGTTTCTTTTTATATCTTTGATAAGAAGATTTATTCTTTTTAATATTTTTTTATCATTTTGTTGCCAATATTGATAATCTTCCCAAGCTTTATTGGAAAAGCCAATAATCATAATACAATATCTTTTTTTTCAAACTTCAAACAATCAATTTCATCAACTGATTCAAGAAGTCTGTCTCTATTGTTTTTTGATGATAAAAGATATATAGTCTCTTTCATAGAGTTATATTCATCCTGTGATATTAAAATAGCTGATTGTTTGTCTTTTGTAGTTATTATAAATTCTTCAAAATTATCACATACTTTATTTATGATATCTCTTAAGTTATTTCTAGCTGTTGAGTATTGAACTGCTTGCATAATTTACCCTTTTGTCAATATACTGTCATTATACAATAATAATAATTTATTTATAATCAATTCTATATAGTTTATCATATAATATTCAATTGAATTTATCTATCTATTAATAATTTAATTAAAAATTAGATAAAATAATCACAATTTAAAGGAGTGGTAATGAAAAAATTATTAAAGTTAAGTAGTTTAGTTGGAGTATTATTGTTTGTATTCATAGGATGTGGTGCAGCATCTGTATATAACATACAAAATAATCCTGTAGAAGTTAAGAAAAGTACATCAAATGATGATGTGTATAAAGCTATTAAAAAAGCGGGTTTATCACTTGGTTGGATTGTAACTAAAGTTAAAGATGGTGAAGCAAAAGCTGTAATTAATCTAAGAACACATCAAGCTATTGTTAAAATAGATTATACAAATACTAATTATAGTATCAACTATGTAAATAGTATTAATTTAAAGTATAATATGGAAAAAAATACTATCCATAATAACTATAATGGTTGGATTAAAAACTTAGAAAGAGCTATAAACGTTCAACTATCTGTATATATAGACTAGTTTGATTTACTAAATGGGTTAAGCCACTTAATCCATTTAAACGGTAATATTTGGATATGCACCCAAACTATTGCCATCGTATCCGCAAATTTATGAAAATGGCTAACTCTCTGTTCTGGAGTTGGGTAGTAGCACTCTATTATAACCTCTTTGATTTTTTTACCAGCATCTGCATGACGAACTATAACTTCCATCTCCCAATCATATCTTTTCGTTTTAATATCTAAATCTAAAATTGAAATAGGATAAATTCTATATCCAGATAAAGAGTCAGTGATAGTTTGTCCCGTATCCCATTTAGCCCACATATTACTAAACCATCTACCAAATTTACTTGCATTTGGAACATGCGCAAGGTCAAAGTTTCTTGCACCTATTATTATCTCATCACCATCACATATATCAATAACTTTTGTAGCTTCGCTAGCTAAGTGTTGACCATCTCCATCAATACTTAAAACATGAGTAAATCCTAACTCTTTTGCTTTGCGTGTACCATTTACAATAGCAGCACCTTTACCTTGATTTATCTCATCTCTTACAAAATATATATTTTGTTTTTCATTTTCACTAAATAAACTCTCAATAGGAATATCAGAACCATCATCACAAATTATACACTCAAACCCATGGTTTACTACATCAAATGCAACATCTTTTATTGTTTTTGGATTGTTGTATGTTGGTATTATGATTATTGTTTTGTTCATATGTTTATCTCTATAATGTTTTTTTTATTTGTATCAATATTTTTTGCAATATTCATCATACTTACTATTGATTTTGGAAAGTGATTTTTATTTGTATTATCTATGTTCATTGTTGCTTTCTCGTTTGTAACTCTTACTTTTAATGCAACTCCACACTCTAAAAAGTTTATACATCTATTTATTTGCTCTATATTTGGTATATTTAAAGTCTCTATTCCCATTAAAAGTATAGTATCTCCGTCTATTGCTTTTATTGCACCAGATTTTAAAACATTTAAAGATGTATTATCTCCATTTGATATGGTCATAATTTCATTCTTATTTTTATTTATCATTGATAGGTATGATACTGCTGTGTTATATACAGAGTTTTGAAAACTTGTTGGGCTAATTTGTTCTTTTGAATTGATACTATTTAATATACTTGAAGTTGCATCTAGTTCTCCATATGCACTTCCAAATATTATTCTTCCATCTTCAAATTCACATAAAGAGTTTAAATATATTGCTATTTTAGAGGCTCTTGTTAATCTTCTTCTTGTTACCATTTTAGGTACAAGCTCTTTTGTATTTAACTCTTCTATTTGAGTTGGTGCATATATATAAGCACACTTAAGTATCTCTAAATTAATATTCATTATTGTTTTGCTCAACCTTACCAAATATTAAACTACAGTTATTTCCACCAAAGGCAAAAGAGTTACTTAAAATATAGTTTACTTTACTATTTTGTGTTTCATTAGAAAAATTTATATCTTTATTTTGTGCATCATCTAAAAAAGTATTTGTAGGTATAGTTTGATTTTGAATAACCATGTCAGCAATAATAGCTTCTATAGCCCCAGCAGCTCCTAGAGTATGACCAGTTATTGACTTTGTTGAACTTACTTTTGGTTTGTTTTTAAAAACTTTTGCAATAGATTGGGCTTCTGAAGTATCATTTGCAATTGTTCCTGTGCCATGTGCATTTATATAATCAATTTGTTCATATTTTATATTTGCACAATTTAGTGCATTTTGCATACAAGTTTGCGAACCATCGGGATGAGGTTGAGTCATATGAAAAGCATCACTACTATATCCAACACCACAAACCTCTGTAGAATTTTCTTTTTGAGTTGTTTCTAAAAGTAAACAAGCAATTGCTTCAGATACATTCATACCATCTCTGTTTACATCAAAAGGTTTACAAGGGTTCGAAGATAAAACACCAAGAGATAAAAATCCACCCACAGTTGTTTGACATAAAGAATCAATACCTACAACTAAGGCATTTTTATATATACCTTTTTGTAGCACTTCATAAGCATATCCAATTGCATTTGCACTAGAAGTACATGCTGTAGAGAATGATATATCATCATAAAAGTTAAAGTTTTTATTTAAAATATTTTTAGTAGTATCAATTCCGTGTTGTGTAGAATCTATCTCTTTATAGTTACTTGTTTTAAAAAAAGAATCTTCAGTGTATTTCATACCACCAACTGAAGAACCAACTATAAGTAAAGTATCGTGAAAGTTTTCTAATTCACTATCATTTAAAATATTTTGACATTGTATGTTTAAATTTTCATAAAAAGTCTTATCAGATTTTATTTTACCAATAGCAGGTTTTGAATTATAAAAAAAATCAGTTTCTCTAGAGATTCCACTTTTTGAGTTAATTATATTATTAAATAGTTCTGTATTGTTTTCTCCAGCACAACATATTGAAGATGTGCTAGTGATAAATACTTTATTTTTTGTCATTAATATATGTTAATAAATTTGTAATATTTTTAAAAATAGTATCATATTGTTTTGGATCATCAATAATAATACCATACTCTTTTTCAATAGCTAAAACAAGTTCAATAGAATCAACAGAATCTAAACCTAAACCCTCATCACCAAAAAGAGGGTCATTATCATCAATTTCATCTGCTGTTATATCTTCTAGTCTTAAATATTTTATCAATATTTGTTTAAAATCTAAACTAGTTACCATTTGTTTCCTTTAGTCGGTTATTAAAAGAAATTCTACACAATAGTTGCTTATTAATGAATAAAATAGTTTAGTAAGTATAACTTTTGTATAATAACTGAAATTAATTATTAAATAGGAAATTGAATGTCGGATATTATCTCAGGAAGCAGTACTAGAATTAAAACTGGTGTTGCATTACTTTTAGCTTTTTTACTTGTTGGATTTATAGATTCTTTTTTTCTTACATGGTTTATGTTTGGATTATTGATGGTAATTGCTTTAAGTGAGTCAATGAACTTATTTAAAATCGAAGATGAAAAAATATATTTTTATGGTGTTGCTGTATGGGTAGCTGCTTATTTTTATCCTAAACCTGAAGATTTAGTTTTTGTTGTGGGTGTTATATTTGCTTCTATTTTAGCATATACAAAAGAGTTTAATAAACAGTTGTTTTTACCTTTAATGTACCCTATAGTTTCATATCTATTTTTATTATCACTTTATATATCATTTGGTATGGAGTCACTGTTATGGTTAGTAGCAGTTGTTGCTGGTACTGATATTGGTGCTTATTTTGTGGGTAAAAGTATTGGTAAAACACAATTTTGCAGAACTAGTCCAAATAAAACTTTAGAGGGTGTGTTTGGTGGTATTTTTGTAGCTGCTGTTATGGGTATAATCTTTTCTCCTGATTATATTGGTTTCTTTGCAGCTTTCTTTATCTCTTTAATTGTAGCAGCTTCATCTGTATTTGGTGATCTTTTTGAGAGTTATTTAAAAAGAGAAGCAGATGTGAAAGATAGTGGAGATATATTACCAGGGCATGGTGGTATATTAGATAGATCTGATGGTTACCTTTTTGGTGGAATATTGCTACTTATTCTACTACGAATGTTTTATTAGATGTTGGATCCTACTAACTTACAAGAGGTTGTAAAATATGCAAAAACATTAAGTGTTTTGTATGTTGAAGATAATGAAGAAACAAGAAATGCGACACTAATGATGTTAGAAAATTTCTTTGATTTTGTTACTGTAGGAATCAATGGTAAAGATGGATTAGATAAGTTTTCTAATACAAAATATGATTTAGTTTTAAGTGATATTAATATGCCGGTTATGAACGGTATAGATATGGTTAAAAGTATCCGTTTAGAAGATGAAGCTGTTTCTATTATAATGATAAGTGCACATAATGAAAAAGACTTTAGGGATAATGCTTCAAAATATAATTTAGATGAATATATGATAAAACCTACAAACTTTAATAACTTTATTAAAGTGATTAGCCAAACAGTAGAAAAAATTTATAATAAAAAGATATGAACAGTTCTATAATGCAGGCAACATTAAATATTAGTCAAAAGTTGAAAGTTTTATATGTAGAGGATTGTGAAGAGGTAAGAGAGTCTACGCTTCTGTTACTAGAAAATTTTTTTGATAATATTGTAGTTGGTGTTGATGGTGCTGAAGGTTTGGAACTATATAAAAATCAATTTTTCAATGAAAATAGATACTTTGATATAGTTATAAATGATATACAAATGCCAAATTTAAATGGTATTGAGATGGTAAAAGCTATCTATGAGATAAATAAAGAACAAAAAATAATAATAGTATCTGCATATAGTGATAAAGAGTATTTAATCCCTTTATTAAATATGGGAATTGAAGGGTTTATGCAAAAACCATTATCGTGTGAACATGTTACAGATGTTATAAAAAATATTTGCTTGACTTTTAAACAAAGTAGCATAGTAAATCTATCTGATAACTATACTTATAATTGTTTATCAAAAGTTTTACTAAAAGATGACGAGATAGTAATATTAAATAACAATGAAGTGAAACTTTTAGATTTATTTCTTAATAATATTTACCAAAGTTTCACTTTAACAGATATATTTAATCATGTCTTTTATGATGAGCCATATAAAGAGTTTAGTTCAGATTCTATAAGAGCATTGATTAAACGGTTTAGAAAAAAACTACCAATAGACTTAATTTTAAATAATAGAACACTTGGATATAAGATAAATATATATAATTAATATTTTGACCCATTCATGACCCACTAATATAGTATATTGTAGCAAAATATAGTATATTAGGGAGATAGATGAAAATTCTAAATAAGAATTTAGTTTTTATACCACTTATTATTGCTTCATTAAACGCTGAAGAGTTATGTATAGATAGTCTTCTTAAAGATATAGAGATAAAAACAGATTTATCTGAAAAAACAAAATTAGCAAATGGCGGAATATCATTTATCTACACAAGAGATGATATACAAAGAATGCAAGTAAAGTATCTAAAAGATATTTTAAAATCAACACATCCTTTTGGTTATACAGAAAATCGATATGGACTACCTGACCCAATGTTTCTTGGTTCAAATCAACTATTTACAAGTAGCAATATAAGAATATTTATAGATAATCAAGAAATAACTACAAGCCTTTATGGAAGTGGCTTAGCTATTATGGGAGATATTGATATTGGTTTTGTGGATCATATTGAGGTATATACACAAAATCCATCTTATGAGTTTTCTACTGAACCTACATTTTTACTTATTAAATTATATTCAAAAAAAGCATCACGAGATGAAGGTTCTAAAGTAGAGTTAAATAGTGGAAGTTATGGTTCATCTAGAGTAAGTGGATACTTAGCACACGAATTAAAAAATGATTGGTCATACTTTACATATCTATCTTTAAACAATGACAATAGAAAAAAATATGAAAGTTATGGTAGTGAACTTTCAAGAGATAAAGAGGTTAGCCACTTTTTTGGTTCATTTTATAATGAGAACAATAATATTCTAATTGAATCAATATCAAGTAAAAAAGATAGTTTTATTGATCTTAGTGATGAAGCTACTCCTAGTGATGCAAATATAGATTTTGATTCACTTCATATTGGTTATGATATAAAAACTGATGACTTATCATTTTTAGCAACATATAGTTATATGGATGAATCAACTGGATTTAGTGATGATATTAATGATATAACTTCACATATATCAAAAAGCACATCAGATGTTTACTCAACAGAGTTTAAATATAATTTTAACACTACAAACAATAAAACAATAGCAGGGATAAAATATAGACTTAAATCATTTAAATATAAAACTTTACAAAAAGATAATGTTGACTATACATCTTTAGGACATAGTTATCAGTCTATATCATCTGTGTTTGTAGAAAACCAATACTCTTTAAAAGAGAATTCTATTATTAATATGGGTATAGAATATACCGATGTTAAAAACAATAATTCAATTCAACAAGATGAACTTTTACAGTATAGATTAGGGCATACATATACAAATTCAAATTGGACAAATAAAATTATACATTCTCATATAGAAACATCTCTAGAAACATATTTGGTTAATAGTTATGATTTTTATATTACAAATGGGAAAAAAGAATCTCAAGAGATGGATTCATTTATTGAAAATATTATATATCAAAAGTTTAATAATAAATATGAACTTATTTTAGATTATATGAGAATAAAAAATTACCTTTTACCAGTAGAATCAGGGCTAATTGATAACTATAAAGAGAAAGTAACTGTTAAAGGTTTAAACTTTATGTGGACACATGACTATAATGATTATGATAAATTATTTATATCATTAGGCTATATGGAGACAAATAATATGCCTAGTGTAAGTTTACAAAAAACATATACAGGAATCCTTAGAAATATAAATACATATAAAAAGTTTGATATATTTAATGAACTACTTTATTATAAAGATAGTGTTAATAACAAAGATTATGTAGATTATAGTGCAGGTGTAAAGTATCATTATAGTGATGATTTAACTATCTCTTTTAAAGGTGAGAACCTATTTGATAAAGCTAAAACAACTTCATATAAAAGAGTTGACCCAGTAACGAATCAGTTAGAAGTACCCTTAGAAATATCTTCAGTTGATAGAAAAGTGATGATAACTTTGGAGTATCTATTTTAATGAAAAAACTATTTTTTATTTTGATTCTTATATATGGTATTTTAAATGCTAAAGATAATTATGAATTAAAATTATATGAAAATATTTTACCATTATTTTTTAAGACAGATACAATAGATGTATATGTTGATTCCCAAACAAAAGATATTCTAAAAAATAGTGAAAGATTTAAAGTGGTATTAAATTGTAATGATGCCACATTATTTATAGGGAAAGATTTTTCACATTTAAGTCAAGCTTGTCAAGAAAAACCAATTTTTTGTACTAGTTATAGAAGTTTTAAAGATAACAAAAATTGTTTTGGTGCATTTTATTGGAGAAAAGGGAGACCTCAAATAAAGTTTAAATTAGATGTAATAAAAACTTATGAACTTCAAATATCAGAAAAACTAAGAAAGTATGCAAAATGATTGAAAAAATTAAAGATTTAAAAGCAACATATATTTTTAATATTATTGCTATTTTATTATTACTTGGAGCTTTTAGTATATATACTATGTTTGAACAAACAAGAAAAAATATTGTAGACATAAATATAAAAGCACATATAGATTATATTGATACGGTAACAACAAATATAAGTAGATTTATAAAAAAATCAATTCCAAATAATTTACATAAAACATTAAAAGATGATGAAAAATTAAGATTTTCAATTGAACAAAACTTACAATTTTTTATTACAAATAGATATAGATATATTTATGTTGTAGATAAAGAGAGTATCAAAAGTAAAGAGTTTAGATTTTTACTTGATGGTGCTATAGATTTAGATGAAAAGAGTGAATTTGATGAGTCTTATATCCCTTTAAATTTACCATTTTGGAATAAGGTTTATGAAAACAAAGAAGCACTTTATTTTAAACATAGTGATACATATGCAGTATGGATGACATATTTAAAACCAATAGTGATTAATAATAAAGTTGAAGCAATTATAGTGATAGATTTTTCATTGCAAGAGCATGATTTAATAGTATCATCACTTGATAAACTTGATAGCTCTTTTGAAAAAGTATTAGTTTTTGCTCTATTTATATTTCTTGTAATTATTATATTTTCATATGCTGATATGAAAAGGGAAAATGCAAAAAAAACTTTATATACCAAGTTAAAAAAAACAAATAAAGTTTTAAAACAAAGAACAAGAGAGCTAAAACTAAAAACAAAAAATATACTTGAGTTTAATAAAACTTTAGAACAAAAAGTAAAAAATGAAATAGATAAAAATAAACTTCAAGATCAGCAGATGTTACAGCAGTCAAGATTGGCTCAAATGGGTGAGATGATAAGTATGATTGCACATCAATGGAGACAACCACTAACTGCAATAAGCTCAAGAACAAATAATCTTATCTTTAAAATTATGATGGGTGAGGAGATGAAAAGAGATCTTTTTCAACAGGAACTTTCATATATTGATGAGTATTCTCAACATTTAAGTAAAACAATTGATGACTTTAGAGGCTTTTTTAAAGATGATAAAATAAAACAAAAAGCTACTTTGGAAGAGATAGTAAAAAGTACACTTGATATTGCACAAATTTCATTAGAAAATAAAAATATAACAATGAAAACTAACTTTCAATGTAATTTAGAATTAGAAACATATCCAAATGAGGTTAAGCAAGTTGTTTTAAATCTAATAAAAAATGCTGAAGATATATTAATAGAAAATAAAATAGAAAATCCAATTATTACTATAGAAACATCATGTGATGATATTTATAAACAATTAATCATAAAAGATAATGCAGGTGGAATACCAAATGAGATTATGTTAAAAATATTTGATCCATATTTTTCGACAAAAAAAAGTAAAAATGGAACAGGACTAGGGCTATATATGAGTAAAACAATTATTGAAGAACATTGTGCAGGAAAACTTACTGTTTCAAATGATAAAGATGGTGCAGTATTTAAGTTAGTATTAGGTGAAATTGATGTTTAAAAATAGAGAAAATATAAATAAGCTTTTATTTCCAATAGTGACTTTAGCATTAATATTTTTAATTTTAACAGTAAGTTTAGTAAGTTTTAAATATTCAAAAAGTCAATCTTTAGCTAAATTGGAAAATGGAATTATATTAGCAACAAAACTTTCAAAGCTTCTACACGAGACACAAATTGAAAGAGGTATGACTGCTGGTTTTATATCAAGTAATGGAAAAAAGTTTAATAAACAGTTATCGATACAAAGAGAAAATACAGACCAAAGAATTGTGGAATTAAATAGATTTATAAAAAAATCAAATATATTAAATATCAGTAAAGAGATACGAAAAAATTTAAATCAAGCTTTTATTCATATAAAAAAACTTAAATTAATAAGAGAACAAGTTGGTAACTTATCTATAAATACAAAAAATGCAATAACTTATTATATAGAGCTAAATAATCTATATTTAAAAACAATAGTGGAGGTATCTAAAATCTCTGAATTACCAAATATCACACAAAATATAGTTGCATATAGTAATTTTTTATACTCTTCTGAAAATGCAGGTATAGAAAGAGCTGTGGGAACAACAATATTAACAAATGATAAACTAGAACAAAATAAAATTAATGAATTTAATAGTTTAATAGTAAAACAAAAACTTTACAATGATATATTTTTTAAATATGCATCAGATGAGTTTAAAGCATATTATAAAAAACATTTTATTGGTGATTCAATAAAAAAAGTAAATCAAATGAGAACAACAATTTTGTGTTATAAAGAATCAGATATAGAAAAAATAGAGATAAATGATTGGTTTTATAATATAACAAAAAAAATAAATAAGTTAAAAGAGATAGATGACTATTTATCTGATGAGGTTATTTCAAGTATTAAAAAAGAGCTAAAAGGAACACAAAATGAGTTAATGATTTTTGTTATTTTAAATATAGCAAGTATAGTGATATTTACTATTATGATATTGTTGATTTTAAATCTTGTTAAAAGTAAAGCTAGACTTTCAAAGATAATTGATAAGTATATAATTAGTTCTACAACGGATTTAAAAGGTATTATTACGGAGGTAAGTCAAGCGTTTTGTGATATATCAGGTTATACAAAAAAAGAGTTAATAGGCAAACCTCATAATATAATACGAAACCCAGATATGCCATCAAGTGCATTTGCAGATATGTGGTCAACTATAAAAGCAGGAAATATTTGGAAAGGGCAAGTTAAAAACCGCAAAAAAGATAATGGATACTATTGGGTTGATGCAAATATAGAGCCATTGTTTAATAAGAATGGGGATATTGAATCTTATATGGCAATAAGAATTGATATAACTAGTAAAGTTGATTTAGAGGGTGAAATCGAGAAAAATAAACAACAAAACAATTTAATGATGCATCAAAGCAGGTTAGCTCAAATGGGTGAGATGATAAGTATGATTGCTCATCAATGGAGACAACCTTTAGCTGCAATTAGTTCAACAAGTGGTGCAATAAATTTAAAATCACAATTAGGTATATTAGATAGTGAAACAACTATAAAGTTATCAAATAAAATATCTGAATACTCTGAACACTTAAGTAAAACAATTGATGATTTTAGGGAGTTTTTTAAATCTAATAAAGAAAAAAATGATACTTCATATAATGAGTTAGTTGAGTCAGTTTTAGGTATTGTTGAAACATCACTAACTACAAAAAATATAAAGTTAATCACAAATTTAAATTGTGATAAAAAACTATATACTTATCCAAATGAGATAAAACAGGTTATATTAAATCTAATTAAAAACTCAGAAGATATTTTATTAGATAAGCAAAAAGATATTAAAACAACAATAGATAAACATAAAGAATTTATTCCAACTATTATTATTGAATCTAATAATGGTATTTTAACAATAAGTGATAATGGTGGTGGTGTAAGAGAAGATATAATAGATAAAGTATTTGATCCATATTTTTCAACAAAAACTAAAAGAGATGGTACAGGACTAGGACTTTATATGAGTAAAACAATTATTGAAGAGCATTGTGCTGGAAAACTAAGTGTTTATAACAATGAAATGACTGATAGTAATGGTACAGTATCAAATGGCGCTGTATTTACAATAATGATAGGAAATAATGATGGATGATATAAAAGAGATAGTTAAATATACAAAAAAATTAAAACTTTTATATGTAGAAGATAATAAAGATGCTAGAGAATCTACATATCTAATATTACAAGATTTCTTTGAAAATATAACAACAGCCATAGATGGTGAAGATGGAAGAGATAAGTTTTTATCAAATAATACAAGTAATATAGATGAACCATTTGATTTTATAATAACAGATATAAATATGCCAAAAATGGATGGTTTTGAGATGATAAAGGATATAAGGAAATATAAAAAAGATATTCCTATTTTAGTTATCTCTTCATATAGCGAATCTGATTATTTTATAAGTAGTATAAAACTTGATGTTGAGGGGTATCTATTAAAGCCAATTGACATAATACAATTTGTAGGGGTGCTAAGAAGAGCTATACAAAAACTTAAGCTTATTGATGATGCAAAAACTAATCTTCATTTTCTTAAACAATATCAAGAAGCAACTGATCATAACTCAATAGTTTCAAAAACAAATAAAAATGGGATAATAACATATGTAAATGATGATTTTTGCAAAATATCTGAATATACAAAAGGTGAACTAATAGGAAAAAACCATAATATTGTAAGACACCCAGATAATACCGATTCCCTTTTTAAAAATATGTGGAATACAATCAATAAAGAGAAGCAAGTATGGAAGGGATTGATTAGAAATAGATCAAAAAGTGGAAAAAACTATTATGTAAAAACAACAATCAATCCAATTTTAGATCAAAATAATAATATTGTTGAATATATCGCTTTAAGAGATGATGTAACAGACATAATGAACCCTAAAAAGCAACTAGAAGATTTAGTTGATTCTTTAAGTGATATAGTTGCAGTTATGTTTAAAATTGAACATTTTGAAGATATAGAAAAGTTTTATGGTCAAAAAATAGTGCATAAAATTGAAGATAAATTTAGTAATGTATTAATAGAAAAAATGCCAAAAGATTGTTTATTCGAGACTGTGTTTCCTCTTGGTTATGGAAAATATGTTTTTGCAAAAAAACTTGATTGTGAATTAATAAGTATTGATAAAGTAATACAAAACCTTAAAGAGTTTCAAGAGGTTGTAAATCATACAAAAATTGAAGTTGAAAATATAGATTATCATGTGAGTGTTATTCTTAGTTTATCATATGGAGATAATGTACTTGAAAATATAAACTATGGAATGAAAGAGTTACAAGAGACAAAACAAGATTTTATAATTGCAAATGATTTAGTTAAAAAAGAACATGAAAAAGCACAAAAAAATATAGAAACAATCTCATTGATAAAAAAAGCTATAGATGACTTTAAAGTTATATCATATTTTCAACCTATAATAAATAATCGAACTTTAGTAATAGATAAGTATGAATCCTTGGTTAGAATAATTGATAAAAATGATGAAATATTAGTTCCTTTGCAGTTTTTAGATATTGCAAAAAAAGGTAAATATTATACTCAAATAACAAGTATAGTTTTAGAAAACTCATTTGCTGCATTATATAAAACAACTAAAGATATATCTATAAATTTATCAGCATTAGATATAGAACAAAAAAGTACAAGAGATAAGATATTTGAACTTATAAATAAAAATAGTAAAGAGTGTTCCAGAATAGTATTTGAACTACTTGAAGATGAGAGCGTAAAAAACTTTAAAACAATAAAGATTTTTATTAATCATGTAAAAAATATGGGTGTCAAAATTGCAATTGATGATTTTGGTGCAGGTTATTCAAACTTTGAAAGATTGGTTGAATTTTCACCAGATATATTAAAAATTGATGGTTGTTTAATAAGAGATATTCAAACAGATAATTATTCTTTATCTGTTGTAAAATCAATTGTAACATTTGCAAAAGAGCTGAATATTAAAGTTATAGCTGAGTATGTAGAAAACAAAGATATTTTTGATATGTTAAATATGCTTGGGGTTGATTATTCTCAAGGTTACTATTTTGGGAAACCACAACCTTTAGAAAAGGAGATATTTTGAAAAAAGAGATAAAACAGTTTGAGAAAAACTCTTACGATTCTTTAGAAGAGGAATATAAGATAAAAAGTAAAAGACTAGATAAAATATTAATACAAAGCGATAAACAGCAATACAAGTTAATGAAACTAAATGATGAACTAGAAGATTACAAAAAAAACTTAGAACTAAAAGTAGAAGAAGAGATAAAAAAAAGAATAGAGAAAGAAAAAATGCTTTTTAATCAAAGTAGACTAGCACAAATGGGTGAGATGATAAGTATGATTGCTCATCAGTGGAGACAGCCTTTAGCTGCTATTAGTGCTACATGTGGTGCGATAAGTATAAAAGCACAACTAAATAAGCTTGATGATACAACAGCAATAGAATTAACAAATAAAATCTCAGAATATTCGCAACATTTAAGTTCTACTATCGACGATTTTAGAGAATTTTTTAAAACAAATAAAGAAAAAAAAGATATATCATTTTCAGAATTAATCAACAGTGTTTTAAGAATAATAGAAATATCATTATCAAATAAAGATATTAAACTGAAACAAGATTTAAAGTGTGATGACAAATTCAGCAGTTATCCAAATGAATTAAAACAAGTAATATTAAATTTAATTAAAAATTCTGAAGATATATTAAAAGAGAATGAAGTTTCAAATCCATTTATAAAAATTAAAACATATAAAGAGGATAAAAAGTTTATTTTAGAGGTGATTGATAATGGTGGTGGAATATCAGATGATATTATAAATAATATTTTTGATCCATATTTTTCAACAAAAACTAAAAAAGATGGTACAGGACTTGGTCTTTATATGAGTAAGCTTATTGTAGAAGAGCATTGTAAAGGAAAATTAACTGTATCTAATATTGAGATAAAAAACAAAAATGGTGAGTCTACATGTGGGGCTTTATTTAAAATTAGTTTAGGGGAAAAAGTTGATGATTAAAGTTGATGAATTGATTAAATATTCAAAAGAATTAAAACTTTTATATGTTGAGGACAATAAAGATACAAGAGAATCAACACTATTGATATTAGAAAACTTTTTTTCTGATATTACAATTGCTGTTGATGGTGTTGATGGTTTAGAAAAGTTTAAATCAAATGATATAGAGATAGTAATTACTGATATAAATATGCCAAATATGAATGGACTAGAGATGTCTAAAAAGATTAAAGATATTAATTTAGATGTACCTATTTTTGTATTTTCAGCACATAATGAGGCTGGATTTTTTATGGATGCTATAAAAATAGGGGTAGAAGGGTACTTAATCAAACCTTTTAATATGGAACAATTTATGCAATCTTTAAGTAAGTGTATTACAAATTTAAATCTTAAAAAAGAGAACTTAGAGTATAAAAATAATCTTGAGGAAAAAGTAAATATCCAAGTTGAAGAGTTAAGACATAAAGATAATCTTTTAGTTCAAAATTCAAAAATGGCTGCTATGGGTGAGATGATAGATGCTATAGCACATCAATGGAAACAACCTTTAGGGGTGATAAAACTACAGTCAGAGATAATTGACTATGAACTTGATGTTGAAAATATTGATAAAGAATATCTTATGAAGAGTACAAATTCAATCAAAAGACAAATAGACCATTTAACTGATACTATTGATGAATTTAGAAGCTTCTTTAGACCAAATACTAATATTATTGATATAAATTTAAAAACTTTATTTAATTCAATAAGTATTTTACTTCATGATGAACTATTGAAATTTAATGTTGACATAGATATAAAGTGCGATGAAACTATATCGATAAAAGCAAATGAAAATGAGATAAAACACCTTTTAATTAATTTAATAAATAATGGAAAAGATGAGATGGTAAAAAGTGAAGTTGAGCCTATGCAAAGAGTTATAAATATAGGCTGTGAATCTATACAAAACGATATTGTTATAAAAGTAAAAGATAGTGGGAAAGGGGTACCAGAAGATATTATAAATGATATATTTAGACCACATTTTACAACAAAAAAAGATGAAGGTGGCACAGGAATAGGGCTTTATATGTGTCAACAAATTGTTGATAAATATGGTGGAAAAATGGATGTTAGCAATGATAATGGTGCAGTTTTTAGAATAATATTTAATAAATCAAATGCAAGCACATGTGGGGTAAATAATGACTAATTTTGAAGAGATACAACAATACTCTAAAAATCTAAAACTTTTATATGTAGAGGATAATAAAGAGACAAGAGAGTCTATTGCTTTAATGCTTGAAAACTTTTTTGATAATATTACTTTTGGAGTTGATGGAGAAGATGGCTTTAAAAAGTTTGAAAAAAAGTTTAATTCTAAAAAAGAAAATAAACAATTTGATTTAGTTATTACTGATATAAATATGCCTAAATTAAATGGTTTAGAGATGTCTGAAAAGATAAAACAATTAGATAGTGATATACCTATACTTATAATATCTGCATTTAACGAATCTGAATATTTTAATAAAAGTATAAAACTAGGGATAGATGGATATTTTTTAAAACCACTTGATACAAATACATTTTTATTGACATTATCAAAAATTGTAAAAGCTATACAGAATACAAAAGATGCAAAAAAGCATCAAGAGCTATTAATACGTTATGCAAAACAAGAATCATTGACAGAGATGTTAAGTAATATTGCACACCATTGGAGGCAACCATTATCTACAATTACAGCTTCTGCGGGTGCAATAGAGGTTAATAATGAATTGTTTATTTCAACTCCTGCTGATAATGTTAAGTATGCACAAAATATTATTAATACTAGTGAGTTGCTTAGTGGTATGATAGAGGACTTTACTCAAGTTTTTGGAGATTTAAAAAAAGATGATATAAAAGAGATCTCATTTAAAAAATTGATTAAAAATATAATAAATGATAAAGATGCAAAATATAAAGATATAAAACTTATATCAAATATTGAAGATATGTATTATGTAGAGCATGAAAGTTTACTAAAAGATATTATTTCACCTTTAATTCAAAATGCCTTAGAGATTCTTTTTGAACAAGAAAAAGAGGAAAAACTTATATTTTTAGATATATATAAATTAGAGGACAATTTAAAAATTGTTATAAAAGATAATGGCAATGGAATCAAGAAAGATATAAAAGACAAGGTATTTGAACCATATATTACTACAAAACATAAATTATTTGGAAAAGGGTTGAGTTTATACTCTGTAAATTATATTGTTACTAATTATTTAAAAGGTACAATAGATGTAACAAATGATATTTATAAACATAACAATATAGAGTATTGTGGTGCACAATTTATTATAACATTGGCTTTGTAAGTTTTAAGGGGATAGATGCACAAATTTATTAAAATTTTAAAAACAAGTAAGATTCTTATACCTGTATTTGTTATATCAATACTATTAGGTGTATTTTTATTTTTTTATATACCTAAAATAATGGAAGATGGTATTATTAAAAATATTGTTTCACACTCCAAAAATGCAGTTGAAAGACTACAACTACAAAGAGAATACTATGTTGATGCTGTTGTTGGTGATGTTAAAAAGTATGCTCCTAATCTAAGTTTTGATTACAATCATAAAGGATTAGATGGGAAATTACCATTTCCAACAACAACAGTTCATGATTTAAGTCAGATGTACTCACAAAGAGGCGATGTGAAATTTTCTCTTTATAGTAAATATCCATTTTTGAATAGAAAAAATAGAGAACTTACTCAGTTTCAAAAAGAGGCTTTAGATGAAGTAGAAAAAAATGATGAGGGTATGTTTTATAAAAAAGATATTATAGATGGTAAAGAGGTACTTCGTGTTGTAGTTGCAGATTATATGGTTTTACCTGCTTGTGTGACATGTCATAATACTCATCAACTTAAAGATTGGAATTTTCAGTGGAAACTTGGTGATAAAAGGGGAGTATTAGAGATTATTACACCAATGGATGTAGCAATTGGAGATATGAAGGATGCCAGAAATAATATAGTTATAACTGCGTTATCTTTAATGATGGTATTATTTATCTATTATGCTTTTATTTTAATTAGAAGAGAAAGTCAACTACATAAAGAGAATGAACTACTTAGTGAAGATTTAGCTGATTTATTTGAAGATTTTGATAAACATGTGATCGCTTCAAAAACAGATTTAACTGGAAAAATAACATATGCAAGTAAAAAATTCTGCAAAATAACTGGATATTCACAAGAAGAGGTAATAGGAAAAAAACATAACATAATCAGACATCAAGATGTTTCAAAAGATACTTTTAAAGAGATGTGGAATAACTTGAATTCTGATAAAACTTGGATGGGTGAACTAAAAAATAAGAAGAAAAATGGTGAATACTATTGGGTAGATACAATTGTATCACCTTTATATGATGATGATGGCAAAAAAATTGGTTACTCTGCAATTAGACAAGATATAACAAATAAAAAGAAAATAGAGGAGTTAAACTTAACACTAGAGCATAGAGTTGAAGAGGAAGTTGAAAAAAATAGACAAAAAGATAAGCATATTTTACAACAATCTAGACTTGCTCAAATGGGCGAGATGATAAGTATGATAGCTCACCAATGGAGACAGCCTTTATCAGCTATTAGTTCGACAAGTATAGCTTTAGGTTTAAAAGCAAAACTTGGTAAAGTAAATAAAGAGATGATTATTGAAAGAACAGATAATATCACAAAATACTCTTCTCATTTAAGTAATACTATTGATGATTTTAGAAACTTTTATAAATCAGATAAAGAGTTAAAAAAGACCTCATATGAAGAGGTTTTAAACAGTGTATTTAATATTGTTAAAGTTTCAATAAAGAATAAAAATATTGAAATAATTGAAGATTATAATTGTAATGAAATTTTTAGAACATATCCTAGTGAAATAAAACATGTTATATTAAATATTATTAAAAATGCAGAAGATATATTGTTAGATAAAAAGATAGAAAAACCATATATAAAAATATCTACATTTAAAAAAGATGATAACTATATTTTAACTATATCAGATAATGCAGGTGGAATAAATGATGAGATTATTAATAAAGTTTTTGATCCATATTTTTCAACTAAAGATGAAAAAAATGGTACAGGTTTAGGTTTATATATGTCTAAAGTTATAATCCAAGAGAACTGTAATGGTAAATTAACAGTTTTAAATACAGAGTCTATGACAAATGGAAAAACAGAAACTGGTGCACTATTTAGTATTTCAATTCCATGTTTGGCAAGAGGGTTAAAATGATAAAAGATAATAATACTGGTTTTGAATTTGAATATATTATGAATATGACAAAAAATTTGAAACTATTATATGTAGAGGATGATAAAATTGCAAGAGATGCTACATTATCAATATTTGAAGAGTTTTTTGACAATATTATAGTTGGGGTTGATGGGGTTGATGGTTTAAATAAGTTCAACAAAGATACTTTTGACATAATAATAACAGATTTAAATATGCCAAATATGTCTGGCTTAGAGATGTTAAAAGAGATAAGAAAAATATCAAATGATATACCAGTAATAGTATTATCTGCACACAATGAAGATGAATATAAAATAGGAAGTATAAAAAGAGGTACTAGCACATTTTTATCAAAGCCATTAGACTTAGAAAAGTTTTTAACATCAATTTATGAAGCTTTAAATCACTCTTTACGAGATATACGGGTACTAAATGATGATGATAAAGTGTTAGAAAAATACAAAGATAAAATTGATATAAATAGTATCGTATCTATTTTTGACTCTAATGGAATTATAATTTATGTAAATGAATCATTTTGTGATATTTTTGGATATACAAAAGAACAACTTATTGGAAGACCATATTATACCCTTACTAAAGAGAAAAGAGACCATGAGTTAATAGATGAAATATGGACAACAATAAAGATTAAAAAAGAGCCTTGGCATGGTACGATAAGATATGTAAATAACTTTGATAAAGTATACTTTCTAAAAGGTATTATTAGCCCTATTTTAAATAAATATAATAAAGTTATAGAGTATGTTGCTATAAGAGAAGATATAACAATCCCTGTACATGAAGAGATAAAAAAATATCAAAAATAAAATTAAAAAGGTGATATAAATGTTAAATAAGCCAACAATATTAATAGTAGATGATATAAAAGTAAATATTGATATTATTGTTAAAATATTAGGTGATGATTATAAATCTTTAAGTGCTCTAAATGGCAATGATGCTTTGAAGTTAACAAAAAATAATAGTATAGATTTAATATTATTAGATATAAGCATGCTTGATATGGATGGATATGAAGTTTGTAGTTTACTAAAATCAAATGAAAAAACAAAAGATATCCCAGTGATTTTTATAACATCATACACAGATGAAAATTCTATAGGAAAAGCTTATGATATTGGATGTGCTGATTATATAACAAAACCATTTAATCATAAAGAATTAAAAGTAAGAATATCTACACAATTAAAATTAAAAGAGTTAACATGTAATCTTAATGATAAAGTTAAGTCAGCATTAAAAGGTTTACATAACGTACAAAAACTAGCAAAAATTGGTTCATGGCAATATAAGATGGATAAAAATCAATTAATTTGGGATGATGAATTATACTCAATTTTTGAAGTTGATAAAGATAAATATTCAGAATTAACTATTGCTAACTATCTTGATTTAATTAGCCTAGATGATGGCCTTTCTTTTTTTGAAATATATAATAAACACCTAAGTAATAAAGAGGCATATTTAGTAACTCATAAAATTATAACACACAAAGGCAATCTAAAATATATTGAGGAGAGATGTGAGACAATTTTTAGTAAAGATGGGAAACCTGAAGTTTCAAATGGAACTGTACAAGATGTAACTGAACAAAAAAAGATTCAAGTTCAACTTGAACAAAAAGAGCAACAGGTACTTCATCAAAGTAGATTAGCCCAAATGGGTGAGATGATAAGTATGATTGCACACCAATGGAGACAACCATTATCTGCTATTAGTGCACGTGCAAATAATCTATTATTTAAAATTATGATTGGTAATGATTTGGATAAAGATTTATTTAAAAAAGAGATAACACATATAGATGAGTATTCACATCATTTATCAAAAACTATAGATGATTTTAGGGACTTTTTTAAAGATGACAAAGCTAAAGAGATAACAACTCTAGAAAATATTGTAAATGGAACTTTAGATATTATTCAAACATCGATAGAGAATAAAAATATAAAAATAAGTACAAGTTTTGATTGTAATGAGAGTTTTGAAATATATTCAAATGAGGTAAAACAAGTAGCTTTAAACTTAATAAAAAATGCGGAAGATGTGCTTTTAGAAAATAGTATCGAAGATCCACAAATTTTTATAGAAACAAAAAGTGAAAATGGTAATAAAGTTTTATTTGTTAGAGATAATGCTGGTGGAATATCAGAAGATATTATTACTAAAATATTTGATCCATACTTTTCTACAAAACTTGAAAAAGATGGTACAGGACTTGGTCTTTATATGAGTAAAACAATTATAGAAGATCATTGTTCTGGAAAACTAACAGTTTCAAACGACAAAGATGGAGCAGTCTTTAAAGTAGAACTAAAATAGATATAAAATATATATATGACCCATTCGTGACCTATTGTATTGATATAATTATGACATAAAATGTTATATTGATAAAGGTGGAAAACTAAATGAATATAAAAGATTTAACACAATATAGTAAATCTTTAAAAATTTTATATGTTGAAGATAATGATGAGGCAAGAGAGTCAACACTTTTAATGCTTGAAAACTTTTTTGATGATATTACTATTGCAGTGGATGGTGATGATGGATATGAAAAGTATATAAACTATTATAAATCTCAAAATAGATACTTTGATATTGTTATAAGTGATATAAATATGCCAAAAATGGATGGAACTGAGATGTGTAAATTGATTTTTGTACATAATAAAAACCAACATATATTGATGATTTCAGCCTATAATGACTCTGAAAGATTACAAGAGTTATTAAATATGGGAGTTTCTAACTATATACATAAGCCACTTAGATTAGATAAGTTTATTTCCGTTTTAGAAGATATTACGATAAATATAAGAACAATAAAAATAAAAGAGAATGAACTAAAAGAGATAGAGCAGTTAAACAATGGACTTGATGCTTTAGTCGATAGTTTTGATTCTTATGTTATCGCTTCAAGGACTGATTTAAAAGGTACAATCACTTATGTAAGTAAAGCTTATGAAATAATATCTGGATATACAAAATCTGAACTTATAGGTCAGTCTCACAATATAGTTAGACATCCGGATATGCTATCAAGTACATTTAAAAATATCTGGGAAACAATAAAAGATGGTAAGCTATGGGTAGGTGAAATAAAAAACTTAAATAAAGATGGCTCTAGTTATTGGGTAGATGCTAATATTGCTCCATATTACGATAAAAATAATAAACATGTGGGATATAGTGCAATTAGAGTTGATATAACATCACAAAAAGCATTAAAATCTCTTAATTTAGAGGTAAATAATCTACTTAATAATGCAGGTCAAGGTTTCTTGTCATTTAATAAAAATATGCAAATATCTAAAAGTTTTTCAAAAGAGTGTTTAAATATTTTTAAACTGAAAGATATATATAATTGTAATATATCGGATGTACTTTTTGGTGATGATTTAATAAAAAAAGATCTTTTTGAAGATGGTATTTCTAGAACATTATTATCAGATGAAGATGTAATAAAAGAGATGTTTTTGACTTTATTACCAATAGAACATATTGTAAATGGAAAAGATATTAGTATAGAATATAAATTGCTTGATGATGATAAGTTTATGATTATTTTAACAGATATTACAAATACAAAAAAATTAGAGAGTAAATTAAAAAAACAAAATCAACTTCAAAAAATGATAGTGGCGGTAGCTTCAAATAAAAATGACTTTATTGAATTAAAAGAGGAGTTTGAACACTTTTTAATAGCACCTATAGATGACTTAAGAGATTTTTTAAGACAACTACATACATTTAAAGGTGTTTTTGCACAAAAAGAGATGGTAAATATTGTAGATACTTTACACTCTTTAGAAACAAATATTAATAAGAAAGTGCAAGAGGATAATACAACTATAGAAAATATTATAGATGTATTTAAAGATTATGATTTAGAAAAAACTTTTAATATTGATTTAGAGATTATTAATTCTACTTTGGGAGATTGTTTTTTAACTGTAAATTCAAGCTCATCAATTGATATTAGTAAGTTTGATAATTTAAAATTAAAAATAGAACGACTTGAATCAACAGATATGAGTAATTCTTTACAAGATATATTATATGACTTTGAAAGAATGAGATATGAATCTCTTTATTTAATGTTAAATAGTTATCCATCAGTTGTAAAGCAAGTATCAAGTAAGTTAGGGAAAAAAATATATCCTTTAATTATTGAAGGTGATAAAAAATTAAATGTATCTTCAGAGTTTAAACCATTTATTAAATCTCTGATACATCTTTTTAATAATTGTATCGACCATGGAATAGAGGATATAGAAACAAGAGTAGAAATAGGAAAAGATGAAACTGGTACAATAGTTTGTAAATTTAATGAAATAGATGGAAATATACAATTAATAATAACTGATGATGGTAGTGGAATAGATATAGAAAAGTTAGTACAAAATGCAATAAAGAAAAATATTATAACCCAAAAAGAGTTAGAGTCAATAAATATAAATGAAAAATTGATGTTGATTTTTACAGATAGATTAACAACAAAAGATAAAGCTTCATATACTTCAGGTAGAGGAATAGGTATGAGTGCTTTAAAAAATGAAACAGAAAAACTTGATGGTGTAATAGATATAAATAGTAAAGAAGGCAGTGGTGTAGAATTTATATTTACACTACCAATTAAATAGAAAATAGGGGTAAGAATGTTAAATATATTAGTTGTTGATGATTCGTTAATTATACGAAAAACCTTAACTGCACAGTTAGAAAAAATTGGACATACAGTAGTTGCACAAGCAAAATGTGGACAAGAAGCAATAGAGTTATATGGTGAATATTTACCAGACCTTGTAACTATGGATATATCAATGCCAATAATGGATGGTATAGAATCACTAAAAGAGATTAAAGAGAACTATGAGTCTGCTAAAATTATAATGATTACATCACGCGGGGAGGAGAAGCTAGTTATGGAATCTCTTACAAGTGGAGCAAGAGGATATATACTAAAACCAATAACAAGAGATAAGCTAGAAACTGCAATTAGTAAAGTTTATCCAGAATTTAGCAATGACTAATAGTGAATATATAAATACAGTTTTACATTGTATAAAACATGAAACAATAGGTTTCTTACAAAATGATATGTTGTTAACAATAACAGATGTAAATGTTATAAAAGAAAATCTATTAAAAAATAATACTTCATCTATCGAATTAAAAAGTGATATGAAGTTTACTGTTATTATATCTATTGATAATCAACTATTTGATTTTATGTTTAATAAGTTTTTTATAGAGAGTCTTGATAAAATAGAAAAACAGGAGTTAGAAGACGTATTTTCTGATGAGATTATAAATATAGTAGTAGGTTTAGCAATACGATATTTTCCAAAAGAGCTAAACGATTTTGAGCTTAGTGTCCCTTATAAATTAAATGAAGATAATATTGAAGAGTTGTTAAATAAAAATATATCACAAAGTTTAAACCTAAAAACAAACAAAGGAAATTTTATATATACAGTTATATATAATTAAATTTATAATTTAGCTTTTACCATCCTTATACTATAATAAATGTATGAAAAATGAGGATATTAGATGATAGTTTTAGGCTCTACGGGTTCAATAGGTGTAAACACATTAGTTATTGCAAAAAAATTTAATTTGCATATTGATGTATTAGTCGCAGGTAATAATATAGAACTTTTAAATCATCAATTAAAAGATTTTAAACCTTCCTTAGTAATAGTAGCAAATGAAGTGGATATAATAAAAGTAAACCATACAAATGTAAAAGCAGGGCAAGAAGCTATTTTAGAAGCTATTGAAAATTCTAAATCTGATTTAGTGGTAAATGCACTTGTTGGTTTTTTCGGACTTCAACCAACACTAAAAGCTATAGAGTGTGGTAAAAAAGTAGCTTTAGCAAACAAAGAGTCGTTGGTTGTTGCAGGAAAGTTTATAGATACTTCATATATAAAGCCAATAGATAGTGAACACTTTGGGTTATGGTATCTGTATGATAAAACAAAATCAATACAGAGTCTAACAGTTACAGCATCAGGTGGAAGTTTTAGAGATTATCCACTTGAAAAGTTAAAAGATGTTTCTATTAGGGAAGCTTTAAATCATCCAAATTGGTCTATGGGAAATAAAATCACAATAGATAGTGCAACTATGACAAATAAGTTATTTGAATTAGTAGAGGCAAGATGGTTGTTCAATACAACGGCTTGTGACGCGATAATTGAACCAAAGTCTATAATTCATGCCCTTGTAAATTTCACAGATGGAAGTACAACAGCACATTTAGCTCATGCTAATATGCAACTTCCTATATCTTATGCAATTTTACCAAAAGTAGAAGAACCTATTTTAGAACCAGTTGATCTATTAAAACTTCAAAGCTTAGAGTTTAAAAAAATTGAAAGTTCAAGATACCCAATATGGGAACTAAAAGACGAGTTACTAAATAACGATAATTTAGGTGTAGTACTAAACTCAGCAAATGAAGTAGGTGTTGAAAAGTTTTTAAAAGGGGAAATAGGCTTTTTAGATATTTCAAAACTTTCATTGAAGGCAATAGAGAAGTTTAATAATATAAAACTAGATAATATAGATGATATATTTTTAGCAAATGAAGAGGTAAGGAGATATTGTAATGGGTGATATGACTATACCATTTGTAATGCTTTTAATAATAACTATAGCATTGTTTTTAGAAAGAAAGTATCATGAAGAAACTATACGAAAAGAGTTTGAAGATAGTTTTGAAAATGTTAAAAAATACAATGGTGATAACAACACAGAAAAAAAATGTAAAGAGCTAGTAGGACTTGTTTTTTTAGAGGATTCAAAACTAAATATAGAGGTTTTAGATGATAAGATAGTGGATAGATTAGAAAGAAAAAAGTATAATATAAAGGCATAAGGATAACATTATGGGAAAATTTATAATTACTATATTAATAAGCTCAGTATTTTTATTCGGAATTGATTTACGAAAAAGTGGTGACACAGTTGTAGATAAAAAAAATAATCTAATTTGGCAAGATCATGTACATAATGTAAAAGTGATAGTAACACATGAACATGCAATAGAGTATTGTGAAAAACTAATTCAAAGTGGTTCATCTTCTTGGAGAGTCCCTACTGTTGAAGAGTATTCATATATTATAGATAAGAGTAGAGTTAAAGAGGAACTTATGATAAATAAAGCATTTTATCATGTTAAACAAGATGATTATTGGGCTGCTGATAGAACATGGATAAGAAACTTTGGAAGATACGCTTATTATGTATTTTTAAAAAGTGGGGCAATATATTATCAAAATAGAACTTATCCAAAATATATTAGATGTGTAAGGGATATAAAATAGTGAATAAAAAAGTATTAATATTACATGGATGGGGTGGAAGTCCTTTTCCCCATTGGCAAGCTTGGACTGCAAGTGAACTTATCAAAGAAAATTATGAAGTGTCCTTTCCTCAACTTCCAAATAAAGATTTACCTGATTTAAATGTATGGCTTGAATTTTTAAAAAAAGAGTTTGACCATTTTAAACCTGATATTGTGGTTTGTCACTCATTGGCAAATATGTTATGGTTTCATTTTGTAAATAAGTTTGATATAGCTGAGGTAGAAAAACTTATGCTTGTCTCTCCCGTAAGTCAAGATTGTGAAATAGAAGAGTTAAAAACATTTTTCCCTTATCCTCTTGTAAAAAATTTAAAAGCAAAAGAGATTATTATGGTTGGAAGCACAAATGACCCATATATGAGTAGTGATGAGATTATGGATTTACAAGCTGAATTAAATATTGGACTTAAAATACTTGAAGATGCTGGACATATAAATGAGAAAAGTGGATATGGTGAGTTAAGCTGTGCAGTAGAGTGGATAAAAAGGGAAGTGGAATAAAATGTGTGATAGTGATTATGACTTAAAAACAATGCAAATGAGTATTTTAATGACACCAGATAAAGCAAACTTTACAGGTCATGTTCATGGTGGTGATCTTCTTAAATATCTAGATCAAGTTGCATATGCTTGTGCTACTAGATATTGTGGTAATTATGTAGTAACATTATCTGTAGATAAAGTGCTTTTTAAACATCCAATTTATATAAGTAACTTTGTCACTTTTTATGCTAGTGTTAATTATACGGGAAATACATCTATGGAGATTGGTATAAAAGTAGTAGCAGAAGATATAAAAAATAGAACAGTAGTACATACAAATACTTGTTACTTTACAATGGTAGCATTGGATGAAAATAAAAAACCAATAAAAGTTGTACCACTAAATCCAACTACATCTGTACAAATAAGAAGATATAAAGATGCCCAAATGAGAAAAGAGATGCGGTTACAGAACAAACTATAATAATTTAAGCCCTAATTAATTGACAAAAAAGAAAAAATTATATACAATCTAGCACTTAAATTATATGAGTGCTAATTTACTTATAAATATTATAATATAAAAATATAAAAGGAAATAAAAATGAATTTTAAACCATTAGCTGAGAGAGTTTTAGTTAAAGAAGAAGAGGTAGTTACTCAAACTGCAAGTGGTATTTATATACCTGATAATGCATCAAAAGAGAAACCAACACATGCAACAGTAGTTGCAATTGGTCCAGATGTTAAACATGTTGAAGTTGGAGATAATGTAGTATATGGTAAATATGCAAAATCAGCTGCAGTTACAGTTGATGGTGAAGATTATTTAGTTATGGAAGTAGCAGAAATTTTAGGAGTGATGAAATAATGGCAAAAGAAATATATTTTAGTGATGATGCAAGAAATAGATTATATAGTGGTGTAAAACAATTAGCTGACGCAGTTAAAGTTACAATGGGACCAAGAGGAAGAAATGTACTTTTACAAAAAGCTTATGGTTCACCTGCTATTACTAAAGATGGTGTTTCAGTTGCACGTGAGATTGAACTAGCAGATAGCTTAGAAAATATGGGAGCTCAACTTGTAAAAGAAGTTGCTTCAAAAACAAATGATGAAGCAGGAGACGGTACAACTACAGCTACTGTTCTAGCAGAATCAATTTTCAAAGAGGGTTTAAGAAATGTAACTGCTGGAGCAAATCCAGTTCAACTTAAAAGAGGTATGGATAAAGCATGTACTTCAATTCTAAAAGAACTTAAAGAGCTTTCAAGAGTTGTTGATACAAAAGATCAAATTGCTCAAGTTGCTACAATTTCTGCAAACTCTGATACACAAATTGGTGATATGATTGCCGAAGCTATGGATAAAGTTGGTAAAGATGGTGTTATTACTGTTGAAGAAGCTAAAGGTATCGAAGATGAGCTTGATGTAGTTGAGGGTATGCAGTTTGATAGAGGTTATTTATCACCATATTTTGTAACTAATGTTGATAAAATGACAGCTGAAATGGAAAATCCATTTATCCTTTTAGTTGATAAAAAAGTATCTTCTTTAAAAGAGATTTTACCAATCTTAGAAGCTGTAAATCAAACACAAAGACCACTATTAATCATAGCTGAAGATGTTGATGGTGAAGCACTTTCTACATTAGTTGTAAATAGACTAAGAGGAAGTTTAAATATCTCTGCTGTTAAAGCTCCAGGTTTTGGTGATAGAAGAAAAGCTATGCTACAAGATATTGCAACTTTAACAGGTGGAACAGTTATTTCTGAAGAGATGGGTATGACTCTTGAAGCTGCTACTATGGAAATTCTTGGAACTGCTAGTAAAGTTGTAATTGATAAAGATAATACAACTATTGTAAATGGTGCTGGTGAAAGAAGTGCTGTTGAAGCTAGAGTTGGACAAATCAGAAATGAGATTGAAAACACTACAAGTGACTATGATAGAGAAAAAGCACAAGAGAGACTTGCAAAACTTTCTGGTGGTGTTGCTGTTATTAAAGTAGGAGCTCCTACAGAAACAGAGATGAAAGAGAAAAAAGATAGAGTTGATGATGCTTTATCTGCTACTCGTGCTGCTGTTGAAGAGGGTATTGTTATTGGTGGTGGTGCTGCACTTATCAAAGCTGCATTAAAAGTATCTCATGATCTAGAAGGTGATGAGCAAATTGGTGCTGATATTATTATAAGAGCAGTTAGAGCTCCTATGAAACAAATTGCTATGAATGCTGGTTTTGATGCTGGTGTTGTAGTAAATGAGATTGCTAAATCAACAGATGCAAATATCGGTTTTGATGCAGCTACTGGAAAATATGTAGATATGTTTAAAGCAGGAATCGTAGATCCTACAAAAGTTGAAAGAGTAGCAATGCAAAATGCAGTTTCAGTTGCATCTTTACTTCTTACAACAGAAGCTACTGTATCTGATGTTGATGGTGATAGTGTTGCATCTGCACCTATGCCAGATATGGGTGGAATGGGCGGAATGCCTGGAATGATGTAGTCATAGAATACATCTTCTAAACTTTCTAGAAAAACTCTAAAAAAGCCGATTATGTCGGCTTTTTTTTATTGCTAAAAATAGTGAATTTCTCTTGTGTTTATCGCTTTGGTTCACTTATCTGGTACTTTTATGATACATTTATATGTTATAGTTTCATTATAAATAAAATGATAACAAAATAAAGGACTCATTATGAGAGTAGATAAAAACAACAATAGAATCTATTTTAATGATAATAATATAGCAGTAGGAAATATAACTATAGGCGTAGACACAGCAACTATAGAATTAATAAAAGTTGTACCCCAACATCGTGGTAAAAAGTTAGCAAAAAATCTATTGACTAAAATAATTGAACATATTAAAAGTAACTTTAAAAATATTGATAAAATTACTCTTCAACCGTTGCCATTAGATTCTACAGGTTTAGGATTAAATGACTTAATAACTTTTTATAAAAAATTTCAATTTAATAAATCAACTAACCCTTCAAGATACAACCCATATATGTTAGTTAAATATCTATAAAATAATATTTTCTTTAGTTACAACGATACCATCTTTATCTGCATATAAAAACTCACCAACTCTAAACTCTACATCACAAAAGTTTAATGTAGTTTTATGTTCTGCTTCTGCTTTTTTCTGACTTTTAAAAGGATAAGTTCCTATAGCCCAAAGTCCAACAGGTATTTGAGTAGTTTGGTGTGTATCTCTTACATATCCATTTATTACTATCCCAGCCCATCCATTATGATATGCATATCCCATAAGTGTTTCACCAACAACTGCACAGTAATTTCCAATAACATCAACAACGCATATTTTCCCATCACCTCTATTATCTCTTAAAAGTTCAACTAAAGCTTTGTTATCTTCAAAAAGTTTGATTGTAGTTATCTCTCCGTGACACATAGAAACTCCACCATAAGATTTAAAATTTGGTGCTACTACTTGAACATCATTTGGATGTTTATCACATATATCTGCTGTATAAGATTTCATATTTTTCCTTGATAATTCTATTTACAATATTTTCCAAATTGTATCTAAAACCTGCTTTTAAATCTTCAAAAATAAGATTTAATATGATTTAAGGTATAATCGCGACAATATTTATAGAAAAGTATTATAGAAAGGTGTTTGACAAGTGAAAATTGTAACAGGCGTAGTTGGTAATGATATACATGTAGTTGCCAATAGACTGATTGATATATCTTTACAAAGTAGAGGGTTTGAAGTATTTAATTTAGGTGTTAATACTTACCTTGAAGAGTTTATTGATGCAGTTATTGAAACAGATGCAAAGGTTCTTCTTATATCATCATTAAATGGTGAAGCAGAAGGGTGGTGTAGAGAACTACACAAATATAAAAATCATGATAGTTTAAAAGATGTTGTTTTTATAATAGGTGGAAACCTTAGTGTTGGAGAGGGTGATGAGAGTTTAATTGTCCCTAAATTTAAAGAATATGGTTTTGATTTAGTATTTCATCAAGTTGATTTAATGGATGGCTTAGAAGAAATTGAACTATATGTAAAAGATAGGTTTAAATTATGAGTTTACTTCAAAGAGATAGAGAACTAATAGTTGCAAATGAATTTTGTAAAGAGTTCGATTTTGCTGAGACACAAGAGTTTGTAAAAAATGCTAGTAAAAATCTTTTTATATCACATAAGTTTAAAACAAATAAGGGTAAAACTTTAGTTCAGCCACGTGGTGGATTTCCAACTTATGATAAAATGTTTGAACTTTACAATGAGTTTCAAAATGTAGGTGTAGATGTTTTCCCTATGACTATTGATAGTAACACTAGACTAAATGATTATGCTAGTGCTAAAAAGATGCTTGAACTTTCTCAAAAAGAGAACAAAGATTTTTTAAACGGTTATCCTCTTGTAAACCATGGATATAAAAAAACGCGGAAGATGATCACACACTTTGATACGCCAATTAGTTTAAGACATGGAACACCAGATGCTAGGTTACTGGTAGATATGGCAATAGCTTCTGGGGCTTTTGAAATAGAAGGTGGACCAATAACTTACATACTTCCATACTCTAAGAACTTTCCTCAAGATAAAGCATTTTTATATTGGAAACACGTTGAGAGGGTAACTGCTGAATACTCTAAACTAAATGAACCAATAAATAGAGAATCATTTGGTCCCTTAACTGCTACACTTGTGCCACCTGTTATCACTATTGTTATTCAAATTGCTGAGATGTTATTATCTTTAGAAGAGGGTGTAAAATCATTCTCAGTAAGTTTTGCACAAACTGGTAGTTTAAATCAAGACTTAGTTATGGGTAAAGTTATAAGAAAATCTGCACAAAAATATGCTGAACAAATTGGTTGCGGAGATGCAAGTATAAATCTTGTTTATCATCAATGGATGGGTGCTTTTCCTAGAGATAAGTTTAAATCTGATAGTTTAATTGATATGGGTGCTATGATTGCTGGTATGGTTGGAGCTGATAAGATTATCACTAAAACTAGAGCTGAAGCATTTGGTATCCCTACAAAAGAGGATAATGGACAAGCTGTAAAGAATGTAAAATATATCTTAGAGACTTTAAGAGGTACTCCAAACTTTGTTGATGAAGAGGAAGAGGAAAATCTAACTCGTCAAGTTGATGAAATATTTGAAGCAATATTCAATGATAAAGCAGATACATTATGGAGAAAGATTTTTAACTCAATTAAAAATGGTATTATTGATGTACCATTCTCACCTCATGTTATAAATAACAATGAACTAATAACTGTAAGAGATGATGCAAGTAATATTAGAATTTATAAAAAAGGTAAACTTCCTATTAGTGAGAAAAGTTTTAAATATGAACAATCAAAACTAAATCTTGGTGAAAATCCAAATTCTGTAGTAAATCAAATTATTAAAGATATTGGAGTTATGCTTTAAAGATGATAGAGCATTTTTTTACTTGTCCATATTGTTGGGAATCAATATCTATGGTTCTTGATCCTTATATGGAAGATGATGACTATATTGAGGATTGTCAAGTTTGTTGTCGTCCTATAGTAGTAAACTTTAAAATAGTTGATGATGAAGTTATACGATTTAATGTAAATGTTATAGATGGAAATGAATAAAAGGAAAAGTATTGAGTAAAGTATTAGTAGATATAGGTAGTACATATTTTAAGGTGGCTTCTAATAAAAAAATCCAACATCATTTTAGAAACTTTGATATATCTATTTATGAAGATTTAACTTCTAAGTGTGGAGATATTTTAAATAGCCATACAAAAGATGATATTTGTATTTGTAGTTCAGCAAATGGTGGACTTAGCACTTTAATAATCGGTATTACAGAATCTTTTAGTTTAAAGTATGCATCAAATATAGCTTATAACTCTGGAATAAATATCATTGAAACTATTGTTTATAATAATATTGAAAGTTACGTTAAACCCACAGATGAGATAGATGTTGTTATCATTGTTGGTGGAATAGATAGTAATAAAAATGTTTTCGATAAAAAAATTATAGATTATTTAGAGGCTATAACTTACCAAAATATTGTTTATGTCGGTAGTTCTTCACAAACTGAGTTTTTAACAACATATATTCAAAACCTTGTAGTTTTACCAAATATTATTGATGATAAACTAAAAATGTATGAAGATGATTTAAAAGAATATTTAACAAACCTTTATGCTTCAGATATTATGGGTAAAGAGGATATAAAAGAGCTTTATGAACTTACCTCAAATCAGATATATTCTACACCATATATTGTAAACCAAGCTTTACCTCATGTACATAAACTTTTAGATGTAACTGATCCTTTTATTGTTATTGATATTGGAGGTGCTACTACTGATATACACTATAGTAAAGATTTAGTTGATGATAATATTATAACTTCAAATGAGTATGATAGACTAGTATTTAAAAAACTTGGTGTTTATAAATCAGCAGATAGTTTAGTATTTAGTGCAAAAAATAATGAGTTTGTGTACGAGTTACTTGCTTATTTAAATAAAACAGAAAATATACTTGATAAAAGAGATGAAGAAGCTACAAAACTTCTTATGCAACTTTCTATATTTTTAGTTTTATATAAAGTATCACACCATCATAAATCATATTTAAATATTAAGTTAACTTCACTTAATAGTATTGTTTTAACTGGTGGTATTACTAAAGTTTTAGATGATAAAGATATAGATGATATAGTTTCATTCTTCTATACGAAAATATTAGATTTTCATACTATTCCAAATATAGTTGTTGATAAGAACTATGCAATTTGGACGTTAGCAAAAGGGTAGATTTTAAATCTACCCTTTTTTTTACTTATTTTAGATTAGTCTGTATATTCTGAAAAATCCATATCTTCATAAGATTTTGTTTTAATAAACTTTAAAACTCTTTTAAAAACATCTTTTTCTCTATATCCTTTTAACGTATAGGCTACATAATTCTCATTATCAAGAAATAATATTGTAGGATAAAAACTTATATCCATCTCTTTTGCAAATTTAGATTTATCACCTTTAAAATCATTATAAATAATATTTTCATCATCATTAATATTAACATCAACAATAATAAAATCTTTTTTAAGTTGAGCTTTTATTTTTTTATCTTCAAATGACTCATCAATCATCTTTTCACAATATGGACAGTAGTTCATATGAAAAAAGACAAGAACATGTTTATTCTCTTTATTTGCTTGTTGTGTTAACTTATCTATATTTATATCAGCAGAATTTGCATAACTATAAATACTAAACGTTAAAAATAAAAATATAATCTTTAAATATTTCATAATTTATTCCTCTTCGAAAAACTCTAATTCAGTATATGCATTAGAAACATTTGCTGAATTTAAAATATCAAACATAGCCTTATCTTTATACTCAACCATTTTTACAAACTTATTTACACCATCAAGTCCTACATCCTCTTCAACAGCGCTTAAAACTCTTTCTTTTAAAAGTGAAAAGTATTTAACAGATTCATCTAAAGCACTTTTAGAAAAATCAAAACCATGACCTGGAACTAAAACATTCCAATCATATTCTTGCATTGTTTTTAATGCTTTTAATTGACCTATTACTAAACCATCTCTATTTGATGTGATTCTTCCGTTCATCACTAAGTCTCCAGAAAATAGAACTTTTCGCTCAGGCATATACATAAATACATCATAGTTACTATGTCCTTGACCTACAGGAACAAAATCAAACTTTTCCCCATCTAAAAGCATTGTTTGAGGTTTTGTTATATATTTATCAAGTTTAACTATATGTGTACCCTCTAAAGCATCATGTGTTAAAAGATGGTGCATTCTTGTAGGTTTACCCTCTTCATAGTTTTTATCTTGTAAATCAACACCTATTAAAGTTGCATTGAACTTTTCTTTATAAAAGTTATTTCCAAGCCAATGGTCATCATGTTCATGTGTATTTAAAACATAACTTACAGGAAGTTTTTCTATTTTTTCCATCTCTTTATATGCAGCTTGTGCATACTGATATGTTGGACCACTATCAAGTAATATATAGCTTGATTTAGCTTTTATATAACAGTGGTTTGACATATTTCCACCATTTTCTTTTGTTGGCATCTCTAACTTACCAAAAAAACACCAAACATTTTCGCTTACTTTTTTTGGTTCTAAATTATAATCAAATCCAAATAGCGATACACTTGATATTAATACAGAAGCAATTGTTTTTTTTAACATATATTTACCTTTATTACTTTTTAATATGGAGTTATCTCTATCCAACCTGCAGCTGACTTCTCAATAAGTTCAGCAATTCCTGCTTGTACATATTGTACATCATCAATAAAGTCTTCCTCTTTCCATTTCATTGTTTCCATTGTATTTTTACATGAAATAAATTCAACTTCATAATCCATAAGTGAAGATATACGAGATAATGTATGTGGATCATAATCTTTTTTTAGTACCCTTACCCCTTGTGCATAAGTAACAACAGCAATTTTTATACCCTCGTCTGGATAGACTTTAAGTACGTTATATATAGAGCCAAGCATATGGTTAACTGTTTCTATATGTGCAGAACGTAATTTAATAACCCATTTTCGAGGATTATCAAAAGTTGGTTTAGGATCTGCAAATTCCATCTCACCAAACAATAATACTGATGTAATCATCAATAATAATAATTTTTTCATTTTAACTCTTTCTTTAAAATTTTCTTGTAACAATTATAATATTTTTTTATTCAAAAGAGTTTAAATAAGAAGTGGTAAATCTAATTTAAAATATAATTAGATATAATACAAAAAATTAAAACCTTAAAAGGATAAATAATATGAAGAAATTATTTTTAATAATTGGAGCTCCAGGAAGTGGAAAAACAACAGATGCAGAGTTAATTGCAGCTAAACATGATGATATTACACATTATTCAACAGGTGATATGTTTAGAGCTGAAGTAGCAACTGGTAGTGAACTAGGAAAAACTATTGAGCAATATATAAGTGCAGGTAACTTAGTTCCCATTGAGATAGTAATAAAAACAATTGTAACTGCTATAATCAATGCACCAACGCCAGTTGTTGTAATAGATGGGTACCCAAGAAGTACAGAGCAAATGGAAGAGTTAGATAAATATTTACAAACAGAAGATAAAGTTGAGTTAGTAAATGTTATCGAAGTTGAAGTTTCTGAAGAAGTAGCTTGTGATAGAGTTTTAGGACGAGCAAGAGGTGCTGATGATAATGTAACTGTGTTTAATAATAGAATGAAAGTTTATACTGAACCTTTAAAAGATATTCAAGAGTTCTATGGTGCAAAAGATTTATTAACAAATATTAATGGTGAAAGAACTATTGAAGAGATTGTTGATGAGATGGATGCATTTATTCAAAGTAAAATCTAATTTATAGATAAATATAATGAATTTTTATTCTGTAATTATCGGAACAGAACTTTTAAATGGGCGTCGGAGTGATGCCCATTTTTCATTTCTAAACAATGAACTTTTAAAACGTGGTTGGGAACAAAAAGCAAATCTTGTAATAAAAGATGAACCACCATTTATAGAAGCTGTATTTAATCTTCTCAAAAATGATCCAGATGCTGTATTATTCTCCTTTGGGGGGATTGGTGCTACACCTGATGATTATACAAGGGAAGCTGCTGCAAACGTGTTTACAAAAGGCAAAATGGAGATTAATGATAGTGCATCAAAAGCTATTATTGAAAAGTTTGGTGATGAATCTTATCCTCATAGAATAAATATGGCAAATTTACCTTTAAATGCAGGGCTTCTTAAAAATGTAGTTACAAATGTACCTGGCTTTAGTTTAGAGAATAGATTTTTCTTTGTTCCTGGGTTTCCATCTATGGCACAAAGTATGATTATTGAAGCTTTAGATAAATATTATCCTTCAAATAAACAAAAGATAAGATACTCTTTAAAAGCATTATGTAGTGAAAATGACCTAATTGAAACTATGAAACAGATTCCAAATACGGTTGAAATGTCATCTTTACCTCAGATTGATGGTGATAATAGAGCTGTAGTTATATCAATCTCATCATATGATGAAACTGATGCTAAAAAATACTTTAAAGTTTTCACTGATTTCCTAGAAGAAAATAAAATTATTTTTAGGTTAGAGGATATTTAATATTTAAATACCCAAGACCTTAAATACTTTATCTTGAACCTGTTTTAAGTTTTCAAAAGGCTTTGTCAGATAATTTTTAGCTCCATATTTATGAGCATCAATTGTTCTTTCAAGTGTTGTAAATGCTGTCATCATTACAACTTGTACTTCAGGATTTGATTCTTTAACTCTTTTCAGAAACTCAATCCCATCCATTTGAGGCATCATAATATCAAGTAAAACAAGATCATAACCGCCTCTTTGCACATCAGATAAACCATCAATAGGGTTGTTAAATGTTTTTATTTGTAAATTTCCTGACCTACTTAGAAATCTATCTAAAACATCTAAAATGTCATTTTCATCATCAACTATAGCTATTTTTTTCATTTTTTTCCCTTTTGTTTTAAGTAGAATTATTGTATCATAATTTTGATTATTTTTAATAAAAGAGGTAGAAAAATGAAATTTTTAGACAATTTAACATTAAAATCAAAAATGTTATTACTATTATCATTTCCTGTTATAGGATTGATGTTTTTTAGTGGTATGCAAGGGCTACAGAGTTACCAAAGATATTCGCAAATGGATAAAATAGAAACATTATCAACATTAGCTACAAAAATATCTTCTTTTGTTCATGAAACACAAAAAGAGAGAGGAATGACTGCTGGATTTATAGGAAGTTCTGGGAAGAAATTTGCTGATACTATTCCTGGACAAAGAGAGCTGTCAAATAAAGCATTTAATAATATGAATAACTTGATTGTTAATATAAATTTTAATGATTTCCCAAAAGAATTTCAACATAATATATTAAAATCTACAGATATGTTTAAAAATATAAATAGTATTAGAGATAGGGTAAATAGCTCAAGTATAAAAGCTGGAGAAGCTATAGGTTACTATACAAAAATGAATGCAATGTTTTTAGATGAAGTTGTATCTATTGCAAAACTATCTAATGATGCAACAATTACACAAGAGCTTACTGCATATTCTAGTTTTTTATTAGCAAAAGAACGTGCAGGAATTGAAAGAGCTATTGGTGCTAATACTTTAGGTGCTGATAAGTTTGGTGCAGGAATGAGAGAAAAGCTAAATGAGTTAATATCTGCTCAAAATTCATACTTGAAAACTTTTAAATATTATTCTACAACTGATAATAATAAGTATTATGAAAATACACTACAAGGTGATTCAATAGATGAAGTAAATCGTATAAGAAAAATTATGCTTTCATCAACTGATATTGGTGGATTTGGTGTTGATCCAGAATATTGGTTTGATACTATTACTCAAAAAATTGGTAAACTTAAAACTATAGAAAATTATCTTCGTGATAACTTAAGACTTACAGATAAAAAAGTTAAAGATTCAGTAGAAATAGCTAGTAATATATCAAACTTATTACATGAAACACAAAAAGAGAGAGGTGCAACAGCTGGCTTTATTGGAAGTAAAGGTAATAAGTTTGTTACAAAATTACCAAATCAAAGAAAGCTTACAGATAAAAGAATTGCAATCTTAAAAAAATCATTGTTAAATTATAATTTAGCTTTATACTCTGGGGTATTAAAGCAGAGGCTAAATAATGCTTTGTCAAAATTAAGTAAAATTCAAAAAATGAGAAAAGATGTAACTGCATTAAAAATTGGTGCTGGTGAGGCTATTGGTTACTATACAAGTATGAATGCTTCATTCTTAGATTTTATACAAGTTGTTGCAAAACTTTCAACAAATGTTTCAGAATCAAGAGATATAACAGCTTTTTATAACTTCTTAATGTCAAAAGAGCGTGCAGGAATAGAGCGAGCAGTTGGATCAAATACATTTGCAAGAAATAAATTTTTATTTGGTATGAAAGGTAAGTGGACGAAACTTATAAGTGAACAAAATTCATTTATTGTATCATTTAAAGCAAGTGCAAGACCATCGTTTATTAAATTTTATGAAAATACTTTAAAAGGTAAAGCAGTAGATGAAGTAAATAGAATGCGTGAAATATCTATTGGTGCTAAAACTGTAGGTGGTTTTGGTGTTGATAGTGGATATTGGTTTGCAAAAATTACAGAAAAAATTAATAAACTTAAAAAAATTGATGATAAATTAGCTAAAACTTTACTTAATGATGTTTCAATGTTAAAATCTAGTTCTTTATATCTATTGTTATTTGTTATAATTATTGCAATTTCTGGGATAGTCTTTGTATCTATTATAACTGCTGTGATTGTAAGTAGAATACAAAAGTCTTTAAAAATATTTGAAACAGGACTTGGATTTTTTCTTCAATATGCAATTAGAGAAAAAGATTATATAAAACAAATAGAGGTTAGAGGTAAAGATGAATTTGCCATTATGACAGAACATATCAATGAGAGAATTGTACAAACTGAAAGAATTATAGAACAAGATAGAAAAGTTGTACATGAGATTGATGATATTATGGGTAAAGTATCAAATGGTTTTTATGGATATAGAGTTCATAGTGAAGGCGCAACAACAGAAGTTGAAAAACTAAGACACAATATTAATACAATGCTTACAGATGCAAAAAGAAAATTTGATGTTATTAATAATATACTTGACCAATATGGAAAAGGTAAATTCAATTATAAAGCAGAGAAAATTGAGATTAATGGTATGTATGGTGATTTTGGTTCATTATTAAGTTCAACTCAATTACTTGGGGTGAATATATCTGAATTATTAGCTCAAATATCAAATGCTGGAACATCGCTTAGTAAAAATACATCTATTCTTACCACATCCGCAAGAAACCTTTCTGAATCTTCAAATAAACAGGCCGTTTCTTTAGAGGAAACAGCGGCTGCAGTTGAAGAGATAACTCAAACAATTCAAGAAAGTAATGGAAATGTGGCTACTATGTCAAATCTTTCTGATGATGTAACGAAATCTGCAAAACAAGGCGAACTTTTAGCTAATCAAACAACAGAATCAATGGATGAGATTAATGATAAAGTAACTGCTATAAATGATGCAATTAGTATAATAGATCAAATTGCATTTCAAACAAATATTTTATCTCTTAATGCAGCTGTAGAAGCTGCAACTGCAGGTGAAGCTGGTAAAGGTTTCGCCGTTGTTGCACAAGAGGTTAGAAATCTTGCTTCAAGATCAGCAGATGCTGCAAGTGAGATTAAAGCTTTAGTGGAAGGTGCAAATGATACAGCAAACAATGGTAAGAAAATTGCTGATGATATGATTGTTGGATATGTTCAATTAAATGGAAAAATTATTGAAACTAAAGAGATGATTGATAAAGTGTTAGTTGCAACAAAAGAGCAATCGACAGCAATGACACAGATTAATAATACTATAAATGAATTAGATAAGGTTACACAACAAAATGCACACTCATCTACTCAAATTGATAGTTTAGCATCTGAAGTTGAAATATTATCAAATAACCTAACAGAATCAGCTTCACACGCATCATTTGATGATGCGATGAGACATAGTGTTTGTGATGTTGAACTTGTAAATGATATTGCTGTTCTTAAAAATGATCATATATCGTTAATGGATACAAACTTTGCAAAACTTGGTGACTTTAAAACATGGAAAGTGATTAAATCATCAGAATGTAAACTGGGAGAATGGATAAGAGATTCTGAACAAAATGATAAAAATTATACGAAAACTAAAAATTGGGAACAATTAAAATTGTCACACGATAAAGTACATAATGGTGTTCAAGAGTATATTGATATGGATTCAAGAAAAGAGTCTAACTTTGAACTTCGTAATGAGGCTGAAGAATTAACAGAATCAATTACAAATGTATTTGATGCACTTGATACAGTTAAAGTTGAAAACTGTACATCTAAATTTGAAGAATAAATAGTAGAGGGAATTAATTCCTCTCTACTATTATCCACCTCCACATAATCCTTTGTAGTTTGTGTTTTTAATCTTTTCTAAATAAACTAAAGTATGTTCCATTACTTTTTTTTCTTCTACTAATGGTTGCATAAGTGCATTTTTTTCTGTCAATGATATAGATTGATTTTCAACTAAGCCCATAACTTCAACTTTTATCTCTTCAAGTCTATCATTTATCACATTAATCATTTTCATTTTATCACCTTTTGTTATTATTATTTAATGATATAATAGCTACAATATATTAAATACTGATGAAAGAGTTGTGTAGGATGGAAGATAATATTTTTTATGATGAGTTTATGAATAAACTTCAATGTATGGAAAATGCATTATTAGATGTTCCTAGTGGTGCCTATGATATAGATGAGATTTTTAGATCTCTACATACAATAAAAGGTACGGCTGATTTATTAGGAATGGTTGATGTTGTTACAATTACACATAAAGCTGAAGATTTATTGGATGATATAAGAGCTGGTAGACTTATTTTAGATACAAAACTATCATTACAGTTTTTAGAATTAAAAAGATTTATCGCTTTAATGGTAGAAAATTTATTAAGTGGTATAGACGATGATGAGATAGTTAAAAACTTATTCGAATATTTTGAAAAAGAGCTTTTTAATTATAAAAGTAAAGAGAAAGAAATATCAAAAAAAACAATTTTAATTATAGATGATTCTCTTGTCATAAGAGAAAGAACAAAGTTAATAGCTCAAGATATGGGGTATAATGCTCTTACTGCATTCAATGGAACTCAAGGACTTGAAAAACTAAAAGACAATAAAATCGATTTAATATTTTGTGATGTAAGTGTTAAAGAGATTGGTGGATTAGATATGATCTACAAAATAAAAAGAGGGGTACATTACAACAATATACCAGTTGTTATCCTTTTGTCTTCTAAAACAGAAGAGTTGATGGCTGTAGCAAAAAATATTGATGCTAAAGCATGGTTGCAAAAACCATTTGAGAAAAATAAATTTTTAGTAGTTTTAGACAAGATATTAAGCTAAATTATTTAATCTTGATAATGATTAGGTATAATATATAAAATAAATAAGGGATTAAATATGAAAGTTTTATTAATTAAAGATGTAAAAGCGTTAGGAAAAGTAGGTGAAGTTAAAGAGGTAAAAGATGGTTATGGAAAAAACTTTCTAATAGGTAAGGGTCATGCTAAACATGCAACTCCTTCAGTACTTGAAGAGTGGGAAGCGGAACAAAAAAAATTAAAAGAGATTTTAGACGCAGAGATTAAAGAGGCAAATGAGATTAAAGATAAAATTGATTCATTTAAATTTACAGTTAAACATAAAGTAGGTGCAAATGGTCACCTAATTGGGAGTGTAACATCAAAAGAGATTCAATCGGTTATGCATGAGCAAGCGTCTATTACTATAGATAAAAAACAAATTGCACTAAAAAGCAAAATTAAATCTATAGGTATATTTGAAGCAGATTGCAAACTTGGTCATGGTATACATGCTATTGCAAAAATAGATGTTATTGCTGAAGTTTAGGAGATATTAGAATGTTTGATGCTACAACAATACTTGCCTATAAAAGTAAAGATGGAAAAGCTGTAATAGGTGGGGATGGTCAAGTAACTTTTGGTGACACTGTTTTAAAAAACAATGCAACAAAAATAAGAACACTTTATAATGGAAAAGTATTAGCAGGTTTCGCTGGTAGTACTGCTGATGCTTTTAATCTTTTTGATATGTTTGAAGAACACTTAGAGAATACAAAAGGTGATCTTTTAAAGTCAGTTGTTAATTTTTCTAAAGAGTGGAGAAAAGATAAAACTTTAAGACGTCTAGAAGCTATGATGTTAGTTCTAAACGAAAAACATATATTTATTTTAAGTGGAACAGGTGATGTAGTTGAGCCAGAAGATGGATGTTTAGCATCTATTGGAAGTGGTGGAAACTTTGCAATTGCTGCAGCTCGTGCTCTTAAAAAGCATTCAAACTTAGAACCTTTAGATTTAGTTAGAGAATCTTTAATGACTGCTGGTGAACTTTGTATATATACAAA
>Ga0114922_10000184_pt1 | contig 59038 bp, 57 predicted proteins | sample AartaG_FD_100975 | JGI IMG/M metagenome (GOLD analysis project Ga0114922, IMG submission 100975) | Deep subsurface microbial communities from Aarhus Bay to uncover new lineages of life (NeLLi) - Aarhus_00045 metaG | ecosystem: Environmental > Aquatic > Marine > Oceanic > Sediment | place...
AACTGTCTGAGCGAAAAACACCCTATGGGATAATTCTTTCTCTGTAAATTCTTGGTAAGCCCCTTTTGCTTGCACCGACAAACGCCAAAGATACAAACTCAAACACCATTGCGACACAGTCTGTAAACGTGGGGCTAAATACGACCACTGGCGGGGCCAGCGGTTATAGGGTAAAATCAGGATGACCCCCACCTCGCGGGGTGGGGGCTAAATCCTAACGCCGTTGACGGCAGGGGTTAAAGGGTTTTGAGATTCCGTATCGGGCACGGAATGACCCCGTACCACAGGGATACGGGGCGAGCAAGGGGTTATTTTGGTTCGGTTTGTGTTTCTTCGGCCTGGGGTGTTTCGACGCCCTCGGGGAGCCCTTCCTTAGTCTCAGCTTCTTTTTCCTTTCGGCCGGCGTGGACCTTGCGATGGGCAACCTTCGGGAGTGCAAAGACAGAATCATCCTCGGTCCATCGCTCTTCTTCTGTGAGCTTCTCGATGCGCTCAGCGCGTTTTAGGACATTACGGTGTCTTCTCAAGGCACCCTTTATTTTCAGTGAAGGGTCAATAGACATTCAAGATTTCTCCTAAAAACTTATTCTTCAAACCTCTTGCCGTAGGCATCGTGAAACGGCTTATCACCGAAGGTCTCGTATCCGAGCGGGGCCCTGTATGCGGCACCCAGCTCGATAATTCTCTGCTTGGCGTCGTATCCATCAGTTCCCGGCCTTTCGGGATTTTCGTATTTATTTAGTGTGAGCAGGTAATACCAGTCGCCGACTTTTTTTATCTCGGTTTCTATGCCGAACCGGGCAAAATACTGTTTTACGGGCTGCAAGTGAGGCCTGAGCTGATAAGTCTGTATGACGATTCGGTTATCGCCTTTTTGCTCGGGCTGTCCGATTCTTTCGGCAAGAGCAACAGCAACTTTCTCCGCGGCAGTATCAGGCGGCTGTGCGAGTTCAGTCGCGGCCGGTATTACCGGCTGGACGGCAGGCGGGATTTCCGGCTCTGCGTCTGCGAGTTTCCTGTCGGCCGGAGAGCTAAGCTGGCCGACGCGATAGACCACCAAAATCAGCAGAATAACGCCGAGAAGCAGTGCCACAGCGACCCCATAGGGTATTGATATTTCAATCCTGCCAGCACTAAGCTGGAAGATTCTGGGCCTCCTGGGCCACAAGGCCATTTTTTCAGAGAGCTTGGCCGCCTGTGGTTTAATGGGCTCATCCTTAGCAGTCGGCGCCGGCCTGGGCTGCTCTAAGGTCTTGTCCTGACTTGACTTAGACCAAGCTTTGCCGACTACCTCGTACAGGGCCTTTCTTTTGCGATTCCGTGCCATAGCCAAATGAGCTTAACCTTGCAAATAGTTCGCCAGGCAGCTATTCTATCGGTCGGTGCAATGCGTTAAAGGCGTATAAAAAATTATTTAGCCTTTCTACAATATTTCGATACGAATTTCAACGATAAAGTTAAATTTAGTTTTTGGCTAACAGCAAAAAGGGCAGGGTCTGCAGCCAGCGCGACGTTCGAGCCGTCAGTTTGGCCCAATTTTAGCGTGATAAAGCGGGTGGCGGCTGTGTCGGGCCAAATTTGACTTGACAAACGGGCCTTGGTTAATTATTAAGGCGTTTCTTAGTATTTGGCCGTTAGTATTCGTCAGTCAGCGAAAACGGCTAAACAGCATACGCCAAAAGCTGAAAAATTCTGGAGCAGTCGGTAATGTTACCCAAGAAAAAAACGAGCAAAAGCAGGACGCGCACCCGGCGAAGCCATCATCGGCTACGGGCTACAAACTATTCAGTCTGTCCGAAATGTGACCAGGCGAAGCTGCCGCACTCTGCCTGCACGAATTGCGGCTACGTCAATCCGAAGATTACGTTGAAGCTCGGCAAGGAGGAGAGCAGCTAAAAGATGCGAATCGCGATTGACGCAATGGGCGGTGACAACGCACCGGATGAAATTATATCAGGTGTTTTGGAATCAATTAAGCTGCTGGACAAAGATGATGAGCTGATACTTGTTGGTCCGAAGGAGACGATTGAGCCGCAACTTCCCTCGCTGAGCTCCCGTGAAGGTATCATCAGCGTGGTGGACGCACCTGAGGTTATTGATATGGATGAACCTCCGATAGAAAGTCTTCGGAACAAACGCAGAAGCTCCATAAATGTTATAGCGAAGATGGCAAAGACGAACCAGGCCGACGCTGTAATCTCGGCAGGTAATACCGGGGCGTGTATCGCAGCCTTTCAAATGCGGATGCGAAATCTGCTGAGAGTTAACCGGCCGGGGATAGCGGTGGTGTTTCCAACGTTCAAGGGACCTGTAACAGTATGTGACGTGGGGGCAAATATCGCGTGCAAGCCTATAAACCTTTATCAATACGCTGTGATGTCCGCTATATATTCCAAACATGTCCTGGGTATAGAGAATCCACGGATTGGACTTATGAGTATTGGTCAGGAGGACGCGAAGGGCAACGAGATAGTCAAGAAAACGCGTGAGCTGATGCGGTCAGACCCGGAGATGAATTTCATCGGCAATATCGAGGGCAGAGACATTTTCAGGGGTGTTTGTGACGTTGTGATTTGCGACGGCTTTGTCGGTAATGTGATTTTGAAATTGACCGAAAGTGTGGTTGACGGCCTGTTCAAGGCAATCCAACACGAACTTGGCCAGGAGAGGCTTCGGCTTGCGATGAAGTTCAAGCCCGTGATAAAAAGAATCTATAAGAAGTATGACTATAACGAATACGGCGGAGCACCGCTGTTGGGGGTCAACGGCACGGCCCTTATATGTCACGGGGCAAGTAAAAGCAGGACTATAAAGAACGCAATCCTGACCAGCAAAGAATACCACATAAGAAAAATAAACGATAAAATCATCGAATATCTGGCAAGGACTTCTGTAAGGATAACTGATGAACAAGGAAGTTAAGGAACGGGTCGCCGACTACCGCGCGGTGATAACCGGTCATGGTTCATTTGCACCCGCCAAGACATTAACCAATGACGACTTGGCAAAGATGGTGGACACCACGGATGAATGGATTACGACGCGGACGGGCATCAAGATGCGGCACATTACCACCGACAGCGAGACGACGGCATATTTGGCCACGGAGGCGGCCAAGCGGGCCCTGGCGGAGGCAAACCTGGACGCAAGGGAAGTTGAACTTATTATTGTGGCCACTATCACGCCGGAGATGGTTTTTCCTTCGACGGCGTCGTTTGTGCAGCGGAACCTGCGGGCAAAGAAAGCGTGGGTGTTTGATTTGGCTGCCGCCTGCAGCGGATTTGTTTATGGTGTGTCGATTGTGCAGCAGTTCATAGAGGGCGGGCGACTCAGAAACGCTCTCGTGATAGGGGCTGAGACATTGACCAAGATTACCAACTGGAGCGACCGAATGAGCTGCATCCTCTTTGGGGACGGCGCGGGGGCTGTGGTCCTTGAGCGAGCTGAAGAGGGGCGCAAGGGCATCATATACAGCACAATGTCATCCGACGGGGACCGCTGGGAGGCGTTGAATTGCCAAGCATACGGGTCTCTTCATCCGCCGGACAAGGAGCTGGACGACCCGAAAAAAATATACATGGAAATCAAGGGCAGGGAAGTTTACCAGCAGGCGGTTCGGCGAATAGTTGAAGCTGTCACCGAGTGCATGGAGCAGTGTGGACTAACCATTGATGATATCGGGATGGTCTTCTCGCACCAGATGAATGCGAGGATTATTGAGTCCGCAGCGAAACGCCTAAATTTGCCCAATGACAAAGTGTTTTTAAATATCGCCGAATACGGCAATACATCGGCGGCGTCGGTACCTATTGCTTTCGACGAGTGCACCAGAGCAGGCAAAATCAAGCGAGGTGATATTATTATTTTCGTCGCTTTCGGAGCAGGATTGACCTGGGGGGCAAATGTAATTGAGTTTTGACCGGAGGGAGCGTTTGCAGGTTAGCAGAAACAGGAAAGAAATAGCAAGATACTAAATACAGACTATGAAGACGGCTTTTTTATTTCCGGGACAGGGCGCTCAGGTTGTGGGGATGGGCAAGGAGATTGCTCAATCATTTCGCGCGGCGGCAGAGATTTTTAACAAGGCAAATGATATAGTTGGATTGGATTTGAGCGGAGTCTGTTTCGAAGGACCCGCGGAACGATTAAACACAACGACGATTTCGCAACCTGCGATTTTTGCAACTTCCGCCGCCATACTGGAGGTCTTTAAAACGCATCCTGCAGCGAAAGATATCCAGCCGGATGTAACAGCGGGGCTGAGTTTAGGTGAATACACGGCCCTTTATGCGGCGGGTGTGATTAGCTTTGAGGATGCGCTTATTCTCGTTCAGAAGCGTGGCGAGGCGATGCAGGCGGCTGCTAAGGCCACAGATGGAGCGATGGTCAGCCTCATCGGCCTTGATGAGGAAAAGGTTGGCAATCTCTGTTCTGAAGCCAGCCAGGGTGAACTTTTGGCGGCTGTTAACTTCAACTGTCCGGGGCAGATAGTTATAAGCGGCAGCAAAGCGGCCTGCGAACGGGCAGAGGAACTGGCCGGGGAGCATGGCGCTATAAAAGCGGTAAGACTGGAAGTGGCGGGGGCTTTTCACACGGAAATGATGTCCAGTGCGGCAGATACGCTTAAAGAGGCATTAGAAAAAAACAGGGTATCAGAGCCGTCTGATGTCAAGGTTATTGCCAATATTGACGCAGAATATTACCGGTCCGCTGAAAAAATCAGAGAAGGCCTGATAAAGCAATTGACTTGTCCCATTCTTTGGCAAAAATGTATGGAACAACTCATAGCCGACGGCGTTGAAAGATTTTATGAGATTGGGCCGGGAAGAGTTCTTACAGGACTTATGCGAAGAATCAACAGGAAGATAAAAGTTGAGAATATAAGCAGCCTGAGCAGCCTGCAAGAGATAACGGGGACGGCGTGAAGAACGGAGACGTGCACAGGGACATGGGATACTAAACAGTTGGAGATATAGTAAGATGTCGGAAAAGAGGCTGGCAGTTGTAACAGGCGCGGCAAGAGGGATAGGCCGGGCAGTCGTTCTTGAACTGCTAAAACAGGGACGCGCAGTCGTCGGACTGGACATAAACTCCGAGCAGCTTGGCGAGCTTGAGAATATTGTAAAGGAAACCGGCTTTAGCTGTGAGACCCGGTGTGTGGATATCACAGATACAGCCAAGCTGACGGAGATACTCGGGTCGCTGGCTTCTGAATACGGAGGAATAGGCATCCTGGTAAACAACGCGGGCATTACCCGCGACAGGTTGATATTGCAGATGAGCGATGAGGATTTTGACAAGGTCATTGACGTCAACCTTCGTGCCGCGTTTGTTGCGACACGGGTGGCAGCAAGATCCATGGTTCGAAACAAGTTCGGCCGTATAATCTGTCTAAGCTCGGTCTCGGGTGTAATAGGCAATGCCGGCCAAGCCAACTACGCCGCCAGCAAGGCGGGCCTTATCGGTATGACCAAGACAGTGGCACGGGAGCTTGCGAGGAAGAATGTAACGGCCAATTGCATTGCCCCGGGCTTTATCGTTACAGAGATGACGGACAAACTGCCGGAACCGGTCAAAGAGGCCGCAAAACAAATGATACCATTACGGAGATTCGGCACCGTTGATGACGTTGCAAAGGCGATAGCATTCCTTGCAAGCGACGAGGCCGGGTATATAACCGGGCAGGTGCTCTGTGTGGACGGCGGAATGGCAATGTAAAGGCGTATTGACCATGGTCGTCAAGATTCAGCCTTTACAGAACAGGCATAAAAAAAAATAAAAAAATATTTGTAGATGACCATTTTAGAAGGTAGTATTACCTGCCAAAATAACAAACGGTCAAATTAGTTACCTGCGCCGGTGTCATTAGTGACGGCTGGTTAGAAGGTTATGAGATAAATTCCTGTTTTAGGAGACAAAACAAGTGAGTGCTGATGAGGTAGATATTCAGGCAATCGAAAACAGGGTAATTGAGATAATAAGTGAGCAGATGGGCATGGACAAATCTGAGATAAAACGTGAGACCTCATTTATTAACGATCTCAATGCCGACTCACTGGATACGGTCGAACTGGTCATGGAGTTCGAAGATGAATTTGACCTGAGCATTCCGGACGAGGAGGCCGAGAAAATCCAGACGGTCGGTGCCGCAATCGATTACATTGCCAATATCGCACGTTCCAAGAGCCAAAAATAGCGAAGAAGCAAAATACAGCATTATGAGCAGACGACGAGTAGTTATTACCGGCTTGGGGTGCATTACTGCTCTGGGTGAATCAGCAGACGAGCTTTTTGCCGGATTGTGTCAGGGCAGAAGCGGCATTTCCAATATAGAGTCTTTTGACGTCAGCCAGTATTCTGTAAGGTTCGGCGGTGAGGTCAAGAATTTCGAGGTAACGAAATACGTTGGCCAGCGGGAAAGCAAACGAATGGACCGCTTCACACAGTTTGGTGTTGCGGCGGCGAACCAGGCCATAAATGACAGCGGACTTGATTTCTCGAAAGAAGACGTCTTTCGTGTCGGAGTGATTGTCGGCACAGGGATAGGCGGGATCAAGGAAATTGAGGACCAGCACTCACGACTGCTGAATAAAGGCCCGAGACAGCTTTCGCCCTTCGCCGTTCCCAGGCTGATGGCCAATGCTGCGAGCGGTAATATTGCCATTCGGTACGGTTTACGCGGCCCGAATTTTTCCATCAGCAGCGCATGTGCTTCCGGCAGTCACGCGATTGGAGTGGCTTTTTGCAACATAATTGCCGGTCAGAGTGATGTGATGATAACGGGCGGGGCTGAAGCAGCTATTACGCCAATAGGTTTGGCCGCATTCTGTGCAGCGAGGTCACTGAGTACACGGAACGACGATCCGCCGGCCGCTTCGAGGCCGTTCGATAAGGACAGAGACGGGTTTATACTCTCCGAAGGCGCAGGTGTAATCGTCCTGGAGGAATACGAACACGCCAAGAAGCGAGGAGCAAATATTTACGCCGAGCTGCTCGGTTATGGTGCCACGGATGACGGTTATCATATTACCGCCCCGCTGCCCGACGGCGCAGGTGCGGCAAAGGCGATGGACCTTGCTTTAACCGACGCAGGGACAGATAAAGAGAGGGTAGACTACATAAACGCTCACGGCACCGGTACTGAACTTAATGACATAGCCGAGAGTACCGCTATAAAGGCTGTTTTTGGCGACCATGCTTACAAGCTAGTGACAAGCTCGACCAAGAGCTGCCTTGGTCACTTGCTCGGAGCAGCCGGCGCGGTCGAGCTTATAGTATGTGTAAAAGCGATTAATGAATCGGTCATCCCCCCTACCGCCAATTTAGAAAACCCGGACGAGCGGTGTGACCTCAAGATGGATTATGTGCCTCTGGAGGCCCGCGAGCGAGAAGTCAATGTCACAATGAGTAATTCTCTGGGCTTTGGCGGGCATAATTCGTGCCTAGTTGTCGGGAAGCTTTAGCGCAGCTATCAACCGGCATAAAAGTCAACATCAAAACGTCTCTTAATCCACTTCGAAGGTCCCGCCCAGTCTTTTTCTGGTATACGTTGTTTGTGAAAGTGGGCGTCGAAAACGACGAGGTGGCGCAAAATACACTTTGCGCCTTTGGTATCTTTTGCTAAAGTACGAGCGATGAACATAATGTGGGCATTTCTGCTTTTGGTCGGGGGGCTGGTAATCCTTTGGAAGTGCGCTGGCTGGCTGGTGGACGGGGCAGTCGGCTTAGCGGAGCGGCTCGGCGTAAGTCCGCTTATCATCGGCCTGACGATTGTGGCTATGGGCACATCCGCCCCTGAGGTAGCGGCCAGCATCGCAGCGGCTGTTAAAGGCGTGGGAAACGTAGCCATCGGCAACGTCTACGGCTCGAACATCGCCAATCTGGCCCTTGTCGGCGGCCTAGCGGCCCTTATCCGACCTATAAGGGTTCAGTTACGGACATTGAGGCGTGAGATGCCGGTGATGATTTTGGTGGCGCTATTGCTTTGGCCGGTTTTGGTCAACAATTATCTGTCACGGGCGGAAGGTTTTGTGCTATTAGGCATCTTTGCAGGGCTGATTGTGGTCACCATTTTCACGGCGCGCAATGAAGCAAAAGACGTACAGTCTGAAGCGGCAAGCGGCAAACAAAACGTGAAACGAAATGTCTTGTTCATTATTATTGGTTTGGCCGGGCTTGCGCTGGGTGCGGACATGATTGTACGGGGGGCGGTGTTCATCGGTGAGCGTGTTGGTTTGAGCCAGGCTGTTATCGGGCTGACTATTGTCGCAATCGGGACTTCTCTGCCGGAGCTTGTAACCTGCGTGGTGGCCGCCATCAAGGGCCAGCACGATATTTCCATCGGCAATCTGGTCGGTTCCAACGTATTCAATACGCTGCTGGTTGTGGGGACGGCTGGAGTGGTCAGGCCGTTCGGAGACATAGCCGCGAGACTTGCCGGCGGGGTGGATTACTGGATTATGATTGTCGTCAGCGGCGTCTTCGTTTTGATGGTGATGGTCGGCCGGCGCATCGGACGAACCAAGGGCATAATGCTGCTTTTGGGATACATCGGCTATATGGTGTACCTGCTGGCTTACACCTCCGGGGTGTAAACTTTGGCTTAGAACGCCATAGCATCTGCGAAAACAAATTCAAAGTCTCCTTCGTGTGCGATCTCTATATATTCGATTTTGCGGGACAATTGGCGGGCCTGTTCTCTGTACTGACCGCTGAGAAGTATCATCTGGGCACCGCTGCTGGCTGCGTTGCCGACAAAGCGGATGCGCTCGATGGGAATATCGGGCAGCAGGCCAATGCGGACGGCACTTTCTCTGCGAATGTAGTTACCAAAGGCCCCTGCCAGAAGAATTTGTTTTATGTCTTCATCTTCAAGTTGGAGCTTTCGCTGGAGGAGTTTTGTTCCAGCGCGGATAGCGGCTTTTGCGAGTTGGACTTCACGGATATCCTGCTGCGTCAGGAGGACTTTTTGCCCGCCGGTACTTGTCTGGTCAGCAATGATAAACGCCGGCTGACCGTCCCGCTGTGTGATTCGCGGCAGAATCGCCGGAGGCAGGCGACGCGAGAGTTTCTCAGGCTCGACAAACCGTCCTGTTGCGTCGACGATACCCAAATCCAGCAAGACCGCCACGGCATCGACGAGGCCGGAGCCGCATATAGAGTGAGGCGGTTGACTGCCTATGACATCAACATCTATGTCATCATCGTTTGCGAACACGGCCTCGATGGCGCCTGCGACCGCCCTGCTGCCGCAGGTTATGCGAGCCCCTTCGAGGGCGGGGCCGGCGGCACAGCTTGCGGCGTAGAGTTTGTCGGCAGTGCCGAGGACGAGTTCGCCGTTTGTTCCGATGTCTACGACGAGAGTGGTCTGCTCTACGGAGGCTATGTCAACTGCGAGGGCGACGGCGGTGGTATCCGAGCCCACAAAGCCAGCGATGTTTTCGACGGTGTGGACGTTTGCGTCGGGGCTGATTTCGAGTGAGAGCTGCTTTGCGGGCAGGTCGTTCGCGTCGAGGGAGTAGGCATTGTATGGTGCTCGGCCGAGGCCGGTTACAGGTAATTTTAAGAAGATGTGATTCATGGTGGTGTTGCCGACGATGCAGGCCTGGTGGATTTGGTTTGGGTCGATTGAGGTTTTTGAGGAGAGGTCTGCGATGAGCTCGTTTATACAATCGATTATTAGTTTTTGCAGCTCGGCTAATTTTGCATCGTTTTGAGCATAGGCAATTCTGCTTATGACATCATCGCCGTACTGGGCCTGCGGGTTCAGGGCTGCCTGTGTAGCAAGGCAGTCCGCATTTGTCATATTGATTAGTTTGGCAACAACGGTAGTTGTGCCGATGTCGACGGCCAGGCCGAATATTTGTTCGACCGTAGTGCCTGGTTCAATGGAAATTCTGGTCCGGACGTCGATGCCGTGGGCCAAGATTTTCTGCTCGAAGAACCTGGAGGCAGGAGGGATTGTTACTGTGAGGTCGCTTTGGATTTTGTACTGACAGGCCAGCACTTCCCGGCCATCCGGCTCGAGCTTTACGAGGCACTTTTTGCAGGTGCCTTTTCCTCCGCAGACGGAGTTTAGTATTATGCCGGCCTGGCCCGCAGCCTCAAGAAGCGTGGCGCCAGCGTGGATTGAGATTTGCCTTCCATCCGGTCTGAAGGTTACATTAAAGTGCTTCATTTATTTTAGCTGTTAGTAGCGGACAGGCAAGTGGTAGCCGCTGCGAACGATAATTTGTTCGCTATCCGCTCTTTTTATGCCGTACTTTCCAACGGGCCCGTCTTTTTTTACTGCCCACTTTACGCCTGCGTCTTGGTTTCGCCATCCATATCTCCGTAAAACAGCTAAAAGTCTCTATCGCAAAATACCTTTTGAAACAGTCAGCATATATGGTATCATAAGAAAGTGAAAGTAAAAAAGCAAAAAGGAAGTTTTTGCTGAATTAGATTTCGGTGCGAAAAATGATTCAATGTAAAGATTGTGAACTTTGCGAGATTGGTCCCGACGGTCGAAGGGTGTTCAAGTGCGACCCGTTTGCGAACATCAAGGAGCCGGAGTGCATAAGCAAATGGCAGCTAATCCGTCTCGATATGCTTCTGGCGGGGCACCAAGAGACGCAGAAGTGGTATCAAAGATTGGCGCCGCTGCAGGACAAGATTTTCAGGTACATGCAACGCGAAATCGAGGATATAGACGAATCCGAGCGTTGGCGGCAGGACGAAGAAGACCAAGACAAACACGTCTGAGAGCCGGTGGAGAATCAAGCAGGCGGGCGAAAAATCCTGTTAAATTTTCCTCATTCTTGCAATAAATCCACTCCCAAGGCCGTCTTTATATGTGTGAAAGCACTGAGCTATGGCAGAAAGCGACGATTTAGGCCAGATAATAGCCGGGTGTAAAGATGGCGAGCCAGAGAGTTTTTCGAAGCTGATTGATATATATTCAGGCCGACTGTACGGCTATTTCTATCGGCTGACGAGCAGCAAGGAGACAAGTGATGACTTGCTCAGTGAGCTATTTGTCAAGTTAGTGGAGAAAATCGGTCGTTACAGGGGCGGGAGTTTCGACGGCTGGCTGTTCAAGATAGCATCTAACATTTTTCACGATTACTTAAGGGACAAACAGCGACAAAAAAGATTGCTTGACGGCCGGAAAGAACAGCTTGAATCTGAACACGGGAGACGACAAGAGGATGACAGGGCTGACAGATTACAAATGGCACTTTGGAAGCTGGACGAGGATACAAGGGAATTGATAATGCTGCGATTTTATTCACAGGCGAGTTTCAAGGAGATAGCGGCGATGCGGTCTGAGCCGATAGGGACGACACTGTCGAAGGTGCATCGGGGGCTCAAGAAGCTGCGGGAGTTGATGGAGTAGAAATGGCTGCGAACGAGAAAGATGAGAATCTAAGAGAGCTATTTGAGAAGCTCTTCGGTGCCGATGAGGCTGAAGAGGCTACGGAGGATATCCGCAAGGGTGAGCAAATTCTTGATGAGCACGGTGCGCCCGGGCCTGATAGCGAACTTATAGCTGATGTGAAAGCTGAGATTAGCAGGGCTTTGGCGGAGAGGAAATCGAATGCGTTCAGGCGGGCAGTTTATAAGGTGGCGGCAGTTGCAGCGGCGGTTATTATCGCGACAGCTATAAGTGTGAAATTATCTGAAAGGGGCAACGGTGAGGCTGAAACGGTTATTGGGGCTTCGATAATACCTGCGGCAATCTGGGAAAGCGAGGACATTGCCGTTGATGATGCGGAGCTGGGGACATTTGTTGGTGAGATTGAGGAGCTTGAGGATGATGTGCTTGCTCTGGAGTTGGGGGAGAACGGCGGCAATGGATATGAGGCTATAGAGGAACTGGAAGTTGAACTGGAAGAAATTGAACGCGTTTTTTGGAAAGGGTAAGACGATGCGAACGAATTATGTGAAAATTGTGGTTGTGGCGGCGATGGCATTTTTGCTGGTAAGCACGCTTGCCTGCCGGGCTGGTGAAAAGAAGAAAGACTTCTGGGGTGAGGACCGACCAAGGCACAGGCAGAGGGATAGGCAGAGTCAGTTTGAGCTGACGGAAGATAGGATTGAGCGGATAATGGAGCGGCTGAAAGAGGCCGAGCCGGAAAAAGCGAAAGAATTGGAAAAGTTGCAGGAAGAAGACCCGAACAAGTTCAAGGCTGAGCTTCGAAAAACTATGCGAGAGCGCTTCGGCAAGAGGTTGAGGGAACGTGGTAAAGAAGGCACAGGGCGTAGTCGCAGCGGTGGTCCTGGGCGCGGCGGGCCTCGTGGGCACGGTGGGCCCCCCGGTCACGGCGGGCCGATGGCTGGTCGTATGCAGAGACGGCACGGAGAGCTTTTGGAATGGTTAGAGAGGAACTATCCTGAAGCGGCTGAGCAGCTGCGGGATTTGCACGGGGATAAGCCGGAGCTTTTCAGCAAGCGGATGGGACTTGGGCTGAAGAGATACGGCAGGATAATGGAAGCAGAGAAGGAAAATCCCGAGCTGGCAGCGGTGCTTAAAGAGGACCTTGAATTGAAACAGCAACGGGATAAACTGCTCCGCAGGGTTCGGAAGGCAAAGGACGAGGAAAAGAAGAAAGAGGTGCTTGCGGAGCTTCAGGATGTGGTCGGAGCGAGGTTCGATTTGATTGTGAAGCGCAAGGAAATGGAATATGAGGAGCTCCGCAAAAGGCTTGCGAGACTGAGACGGCAGGTCCAGAAAAGCGAAGAAAACGTCGAGAAATGGAAGGACGCCGATTATAAGGCCGAGAACGTGAAGGCGCGAGTGACGGAATTAGTCGGTGGAAGCGAAGAGTTCAAGTGGGAGTGATTTGCGGTTCGTGCCTGAAGACTGAAAAAAAGCCGAATTAAAAAGAGAAGTGAGACGCTTACAAGGCCTTGGTTTTACAATCCTTTTCGCAATTGTTCTGATTTTGTGGCCTGTCGGAGAACCTTTTTTTCTTTAGGCGTTAAACTCTGGATGCCGTGGTCGTGGACCTTTTTCAGGACGTGGTCAACCTGGGCCTGGAGATCGCGCTGGTCGGCGATTGTTCTTTGACGGACGCTTGAGCGGATTTTGAATCTTATATTTTCTCGCCAGCGTTCTGAGAAGACGTATGCGGCACCAGCGGCCATGCCGGCGAGGTGAGCGGCGTCACCTCCTGCGTTTGCCGCTCTTGATATAACAGCGAGGACATATATGACTGTAAAGGCGACTGCGGCGACCCTTATGGGTACTGGGAAGAGGAAGATAAAGACAACGAAGTGGGGGAACAGGATTGCACAGGCAGCCAACATGCCGAGTATGGCACCGGAGGCACCTATCATGGGGTAGGCAGGGAGGAAACGGACGGCTACGAGTAGAACATAGAACAACCCCCCTACCGCTCCACAACCCAGATAAAATGTTAGAAACCTTTTACTGCCCCAGTGTCGTTCAAGTGTCGGCCCGAGGAAGTACAAGCCGAGCATGTTGAAAAGGATATGCAAGAGGCCACCGTGCAGGAACTGGTATGTTATCAGTCGCCAGAGCTGTATTGCGAGGAAGAAGGAAGCCGGGTAGACGGAGAACCACTTCGTGAGGAATATGTGTGCTCCGAGAACCTGGATAAAATGGACGGCCACGTTAGCAATGAGCAGTCGCATTACCATGGGGGTCAGTCTTGGTAAGCCGAATCGCATCTGCGGGGCGCTTTGGAAGCGGTATACGAAGTTTTCGCGGGTATAGTCTCTGTCGTAAATGCCCATCGCTTTGCTCTCGAATGGCGGTTAAATCAGTAACAGGAACATTTATTATATCATTAATTTCTCAAAAAGTTCAAGGAAAAATGAGAGATTGCAGTGAAGAACCCGAGAAATGGATGGCAAAGCTGTTCGGGCTACTTTGAGGCGGACAGTGCGATCTTATCGGGTTTCATTGCTTCAAAGACCACCATCAAGACCACCCCCAGCACAATCATAGCAATACCGATATTCTGGGAGATTGTTATACTGTCGAATTCGAAGGGGTTATCGTCGCGGACAAATTCTATAAAGAAGCGGGTGGTGCCGTAAAGTATGAACATGAGGCCAAATGTGCAGCCGGGTTTAGTGAGGAATTTTCTGGGATTTTCAGAATTTAGGGCTCCTTGTGCTCTTCGGCGGAAGAGATAAAGTATGAGCGCCAAGACAACACCAGCGGCTGATGAGTATAACTGTGTGGGGTGGACGGGCAGACAGCGATAAGGGCCCTTATCAACCAAGTATTTTTGGTCCGGGGTAAGCTGGTCATACGGTTTTAGGTCGGGGTACCATTTGCCGTCTTTGTCGAGATAACCAAAGAACTCGGCGGGCAATCTGAGCTGCGGGTCACGTCGATCCCTTTCCAAATTGGGATAGGCCTGAGACCGGTATGCCGGTGAGTGAGTGAGTATGGGGTGGTGGTAAGGGAACTGGACGGCCCAAGGCAGGTTAGTGGGTCGCCCAAAGCAACAGCCATTGAGAAAGCAGCCGATTCTACCGAAGACAAGGGCGAGCATCAGGCCAATGGCGAGGATGTCGAGGTAACGGCGAACGGGGAGCTTGTGATACCAGAGATAAAGAAAGATGACGGTGATGGCCAAGAGGACACCTCCCAAGAGCTCGACGCCGCCCCTCCAAATAGCAAAGATGGAAAGCAAGTCGCCCTTAAACTTGTAAAAATAGTGGACTACAAAGAAGAGGCGTGCTCCCACCACCCCGGCTATCAGAGAATAGAGGGCTGCGTTAGTAATAAACTGGGGGTCCGGCGTGATATTTCGGCTGAGGCGCCTTATTACCCAGACGGCCAGGAGAAAGCCGACAACCATCATCAGGCCGTAGCTCGGTACGGTCAAATGAATGAAGGGTATCTCGAAAAGCTTAGGATGCATTTATTTCTTACCTTGTCGCTCGTCGGCGGTACCTCGTCTAAGACAGGAATTGTTATCCGGTATCCTTTATCTTGTTATTTTCATCAAGAACAACGACCTTCGGCTTAAGTTTAGCGGCTTGGTCAGGGGTGAAGTAGCCGAAGCTGAGAATGATGACAACATCTTTTGGGTTTATCAGATGTGCTGCGGCGCCGAGTACGACGATTTTACCGGAGTTGGCCTGGGCAGGGACGACGTAGGTCTCCAGGCGGCTGCCGTTGTTTATATCGGCGACCAAGACCGACTCGTAGGGCAGTATGCCGGCCGCTTCCATCAGTGCCGAATCTATTTCAATACTGCCGGGGTAGTGCAGCTTGGCATCGGTAACATTTGCGCGATGCAACTTACCTTTTAATATCTTCACAAACATAATTCGTCGTCCGTTCTAATATCCAGCAAATACCGTTCACCAGGGTCTAGCGGGTCATAATTATACACTATTACTTTTTAGCGTCCAGCAGTATGTTGTCGATGAGCCTTGCCTGACCGAGTCTGACGGCCACCGCCGCGAGAACCTGCCTGTCAACGGAGTCGATTTCCTGCAAGGTTGCAGCGTCAAGGATGCTTACGTACTCTATCTCTATTGCCGGGGCCTGGTTTAATATTTCGCGCATTTGGGCAATGATTGATTTAGTATCGGTTATGCCATCCTCAACCATTTCTTTACAGTTCTGAAGCGATTTGTATATGAGGGTGGCATCTTTCTTCTGCTGTTCGGTCAGATACTGGTTTCTGCTGCTTACCGCCAGACCATTAGGCTCGCGGACGGTGGGACACACGACGATTTCCAGGGGCATATTGAGGTCGGCGACCATTTTCTTGATGACGATAGCCTGCTGGCCGTCCTTCTGGCCGAAATAAGCGATATCGGGCTGGACGATATTAAACAGCTTGGCACATATGGTGGTTACTCCTCGGAAGTGGCCCGGCCGGAATCGGCCACAGAGGGGCTCGGTCAACTTCTCCACGGTTACCCAAGTGAGATTTGCTGTGCCATACATCTGCTCAGTTGTCGGAGTGAAAACAAGGTCAACGCCTGCCTTTTCACAGGTTTCGAGGTCGGCCTCCAAGGGGCAAGGGTATTTTTCAAGGTCTTCACCGGGGCAGAACTGTGTGGGATTAACAAAGATGCTGACGACCACAAAGCTGCATTCTTTCACCGCCCGTTCGATTAGCGCGATATGGCCGATGTGAAGCGCTCCCATTGTGGGGACAAGGCCTATCTTTCTGTCCCGGCCGCGGGCGGCTTTTACCTTTCCTCTTACAGAGGCTATTGTCTTTGCAACTTCCATCATACAGCTATGTAACTTTTTATTTGATTTGCCAAACGGTCAATATCGGCATCTATCGTGTAGTCCAATTTCGAGGCTGTAATACGAATAACGGGGCAGGTTTTCCAATTGGTGAAGAGGCCCTCGTAATCGGCATTGAGAACTTGTAAAAACTGCGGTTGAATCTCCTGCTCATAGGGACGGTTTCGCCTGCGGATTCGCTCGAGGCAGTTTTGGGCCGAATCGGTCAAATATATCACCAGGACCGGTGTAGAAACGTTTGCGCCCACAGGCGAGTAAATCTGCTCGTACAATGTGAGCTGCTCGGGACTTAGCAGGCGTCTTGCGTAGATTAGCTCTTTATCAAAGACATAATCGCTTATGGCAATCTGATCCAGCTTTAACGTGTTATGATTTAACTGGGTAATTCTGCTGGTCAAAAAATATAACTGCGAATCCAAAGCGAGCTGTTTATTCCCGGCATAGACGTCCGGCATAAAGGGGTTCTTGTCGTAGGCTTCGAAGAGGGCTTTACAGCCGAGCAAGCCCGCGAGCTTCTTTGTGAGTGTTGTTTTTCCGACGCCTATGATGCCGGCTATACTTATAAGCTGGGGCAGGTTTGGATTAAGGACAAAATCAGCGCCGTGGAGCCGCCCTGCCAGCTCGCTCATCGGTTCTTTTATAACAGGGTGCAATAATTTGGGGTTGAACTGACAGAGGCCTTTTAGTACGAAGGAGCGCAGGTGCATCTGGGAATGTGGGACAATTAAGCCGGGCTGATTTATTACTTCGTCGCCAAACAATAAAAGGTCCAAATCGATGGTCCTCGGCGACCACTTCTGCTGTCTCTGTCTGCCGAGGGATGTTTCTATATCGAGAAGCGCTCTGTGTAAATCTTCCGGCTTGAGAGAGGTCTTTATTTCTGCGACAGCGTTGATGAACTCTGGCTGAGCGGCGCCACCGAGAGGAGGGGTTTCGATTAGCTCGCTTACGCGGGGGAGCTCAACACCTGGAGCCTCGGCCAACAGCTTGAGGGCTTTTCGTATAGAAGCCTCCCTGTCGCCTAAATTACTTCCCAGTCCAATATAGCTGACAGTGGTGTTGGCCATTAGGTTATAGAACCCTCAAACAAGAAACGTGCTATGAGCCAATTTTGGTTTAATACTACGAGCTATTCTTAAACAGCGGCAAAACGTTCCATAGCTTCTTTGACATTTTCCGGCAGAGCGAATGCGGTGAGGCGGAAATAGCCTTCTCCGGATGGTCCGAAGCCTGCGCCCGGTGTTCCGACAACGTTGGCCTTTTGCAGCAGGCGGTCGAAGAAATCCCATGAGCTTAGACCATTTGGAGTTTTGAGCCAGATATATGGGGCGTTTACTCCGCCATAGACCTTGTAGCCGAGTTTTGTGAGCGACTGGCGGATAAGTTCTGCATTTGCCATATAGATATCGATGGTGGCCTTTACCTGCTTTCTACCGTCATCGGAATAAACGGCGGCGGCGCCTGCCTGGGTAATATATGAGACGCCGTTGAACTTGGTGCAATACCGTCTGTTCCATACAGGATTGACCTCGACCGCCCTGCCGTCTTTTGTATATGCCTTTAACTGCTTTGGTACGACTGTAAAGGCGCATCTGACACCGGTAAAGCCGGCGGTTTTGGAGAAACTGCGAAATTCAATCGCCACGTCTTTTGCGCCATCAATCTCATAAATTGAGTGGGGGATATCGGGGTCTGCGATAAAGACCTCATAAGCGGCATCGAAGAAGATGACAGCTTTGTTTTTTTGTGCGTAATCAACCCATTTTTTTAGCTGTTCTTTTGTTGCCACGGCCCCTGTGGGGTTGTTTGGGAAACAAAGGTAAATCAAATCGACCTTTTGGCCGGGCAGGTCGGGGACGAAGTTGTTTTCTGCGGTACAGGGCATATATACGATTTTGTCATACTGGGCATTTTTATTTGCCGGGCCGGTCCTGCCCGCAATGACGTTGGTGTCAACGTATACGGGATAGACGGGGTCGGTAACGGCGACGATATTATCGGTGCCGAATATTTCCTGTATGTTGGCGGTGTCGCACTTTGCCCCGTCACTTATGAATATCTCGTCGATGTCTATTTCCACAGCACGGGTATTAAAGTCGTTCTGGCTTATGGCTTCTCTAAGAAAGGGGTATCCGATGTGGTTGTCATCATAACCGTGGAAGGTTTCCAGTCTGGACATATCGTCGAGGGCGTTTTTCATGGCTTTTATGACGACAGGTGCCAGCGGCTGCGTCACATCACCAATGCCGAGGCTAATGGTCCTGACGTCAGGATTTTGGGCCTTAAAATTGCGAATGCGCCCAGCGATTTCGGAAAACAGGTATCCAGCCTGCAGCTTGAGGAAGTTTTCATTAATTTTTGTCATGTTTTTTTCTCTTTTTTCCTGAATCCTATTTTTTGTGTCCGGCTTTTGGCCGGAGTTTTCATTCGTAGAAACCAATCAAACCAGTAATTCTATTAGCTGTTCCGCATTACGTCAAGGCCGTTAGAGGTCCCAAGGGGAAATCGTCCAACTGTATGCGGGGAACATTTCTAACGGGGTGAGTATTTTCCAAATGGTGGGTATAAATTTGCGGAGACTTTGGCAGAGGACAAACGCTCTTTATCTACCAGCGCGTTTTTTACATAAATTGCATAAACCCTCAAAATATACCGTCCTTTTCAGCACGGTAAATTTTTCGCTAAGGCTCCTCGGAACAGAGATGTTATCAAACGGTTTATGATGAAAATCGATGATTCTTTTACAGTTTACGCATTTGAAATGCTGATGTTTTTGCAGGCCGCCATCAAATCTTTTGACATCGCCTGAACCTTCAACTATGAAAGCGGCGCCGATGTCGGCCAGAGTCAGAAGGGTTCTGTTAACGGTATCCAACGAGATGTTGGGAAAGATTTGCCTGACCCGTTGGTAAAGCACATCGGCCGAGGGATGCTCCTTCGTCTCAACCAAGGCCTTGTAAACCGCCATTCGCTGGGGTGTCATTTTAAGTCCGGCCTCACGGCACATTGCGTGGAACGCGTTCATCTTCTGCTTTACCCCCGCACCACCTCTACCAGCAGTAGCTCTTGCCATAATATACCCCAGACTGCTCACACCCAGCGAACTCGTCACCCACTCTTCCATGAGCTGTCCGCTCAAAGTATTTCTATTATATACGCTGGTGTCGAGATTGTGTAGAAAAATTTTCTTATTCAGCAAAATTTTTTGTACGGGTCCGGAGTGGTGAGTTTTGGAGTGACGTACGCTATTTGAAAGCCAAGAAAAATGGGGCTGACCTCCTCCGACAGCCCCACTGAGGGAGAATAAAACCGGTATTGTCTAATCGTACGGCTCGCAGCCACGATTTCGATAATTACAGGATAGAGGGCAGCGAGTCCCCTTCTTCCTTCTGGATTTTTGGTTAGGACGCCTCACCCGTATCCCTGGGCCAAACCTGGCAAGCTGCCATCACACGCATCTGAGAATTAAGGTCTGAATTTCTTAGCGTCACCGGTTCTTAGCTCCTTTATTATCGTCGTTAAGACTACTATATAGTAGCAATTACTGCTTGTCAATAGTCTTTTTCAAATTTTTTAAAAAATTTTAATAATTAACGCCTTTTCTCCGAAAGGACTTCGAAAGTGTATGTCCTCCGGACGGCAGCAGCAGACCAAGATTGAGATATTGGTGAGCAGATGCGGATTTATTCATGCCGCAGCGATTCAATTGGGTCCATATTAGCGGCACGATAGGCAGGGTACAGGCCGAAGGTTATCCCCACGGCCGCGCTGACACCAAAGGCCAGAATTAACGAACCGCCCGTGATTACAGTGGGCATGTGGCCAAAATAGGCCACCAAAGATGGTATAATAGAACCCAGAACAATCCCCAGAACACCTCCAGCCAACGTCAACAGCAGCGTCTCAGAAAGGAATTGAATGATAATATCGCGCTTTCTGGCACCGAGGGCCCTGCGGATACCAATCTCGCGTGTGCGCTCGCTGACGGTAGCCAGCATGATATTCATGATTCCTATGCCGCCGACCAGAAGTGAGATAGCTGCGATAGAACCAAGGACAACACTATATATTCGCTTTAGTCTTGCCATTGCCATCAACTGCTCAAGCGGCACGACAATCTGGTAGTCCTGCTTTTCGTGCAGCCGGTCGAGCAAGGCATCAAGAATATCGCGTAACGGCAATACCTGTTCGGAGGAGTCAACTTTGACGGTTATCTTCTGGAGTTCCACTTTTTCGCGGCTGCCTGTACCGCCGGTGAACCGAGCACTAATCTCGGGAAACCTGCATCTTGCGGTCGTGAGCGGGATATATACGCTGCCCACGACGCCACTGGTTTCACCTGCCGCGGCCGGGTTAGTCCCGAAAGCGGCGGTCGTGTGTGCAGGAGCTGGTTGGGAGGCAATTCCCACGACCCGGTAATAGCTGCCATGAATTTTTACATCGAGTCCAAGAGGGTCATCGAAGGCAAAAAGCTTGCGAGCTATCTGGTCATCAATAACACAGACAGCCAGTTGATGCTGCAGGTCGACGCTGCTCAAGAATCGGCCACGGATTACTCTAATGGGCGAGATTTCGGTATACCACGGGATTGTGCCGATGATTTTTATAGCAACCTCGGGGCGAGTAAGGTAGCGTGCCTTTTGGTCGATTTCGCGAATTGGGACTACTACCTGAACATCCGGTATCGTATTTCTAATAGATTCGGCATCATCATATGTCAGTCCATATTCCTCCATAAACTGTCCGCTGCCGGTGTCAGTTTTCTCCTCCGGGGGTCTTACTGTCTCGACAATCAAATTGGTGCTTCCGAGCTGCGCGATTGCCTGCTGCGCGGCCTTGCTGGCCCCCTCGCCAATGGCGAGCATCGCGATTACCGAGCAGACGCCGAATACGATGCCCAGGGTGGTGAGGATGGACCGAAGCCTGTGCATCCACAGACTTTTTGCCCCCAACCTGACTATATGTTTTAGGCGAAAGAGAAACATATTTTTTCAGTTTTCGTTTGCGAGTTCGGTCTCGACCTGACCATCGTGCAAACGTATGATTCGCTGGGCTCGAGCGGCGATTTCGGTGTCGTGCGTGACGATGATGAGGGTTTTTCCCGCCTTGTGCAAGCGGTCAAGGATACCCAGAATTTCGGCCCCACTTGCGGAGTCGAGGTTGCCGGTAGGTTCATCGGCAAGGATTATTACGGGATCATTTGCGAGTGCGCGGGCGATAGCGACCCGCTGCTGCTGGCCTCCGCTGAGTTCTGAGGGCCGATGCCTGAGCCTGTCCGCAAGTCCTACAGTTACAGCCAAGTCCTTAGCGTGCTTGGCGCTCGCTTGTTCGGAAAAGCCCTGATAAAACATAGGAAGCTGTATATTCTCCACCACGTTTAGCTGGCCAATGAGATTGTAGGATTGAAAAACAAAGCCGATTCGCTTGCCGCGAATCAATGACAGCCGGTCATCGTCAAGGCTGGAGACATCCTCTCCGCCGAGGTAGTATCGGCCACTTGTAGGTCTATCGAGGCAGCCGAGCAGATTAAGCAGGGTAGACTTGCCGGAGCCGCTTGGGCCCATAACAGCTACAAACTGGCCCGGCTCTATCTGCAGGTCCACTTCTTGCAGCGCAGGAACCTGTACAGACCCTAATTGATACGTCTTAGATAGCTTCTGGATGTCCACTACAGCCATTAATGGTTACCTTGCAACCTCCATGGTGGCTACTGTGTTTTTCAGGCTTCTTTGCCGGTTTCTTCTACCTGGGCAGGGCGAGGTGGATTTAGCAAGACTTTCTCCCCCTCAACCAGGCCGCCCTTGACTTCTACAAAATCATCATTAAACAACCCAGTCTCTACCTCGCGCTTTTCCGGGCCCTTGTTCGTTAAGCAATAGCAGAGCTTTTTGCCCTCCACCGTTATAACCGCCTGTATCGGCACAATTATAACATCCTGCAGTTCGTCAATAAGTACTGTAACCTTTGCCGACATTCCTGTTTTGAGAAAATCGTGTGTTCCTTCGATGCTGACATCAGTCGCGTAGACCTTAAGGTCACCCCTGCCCCACCACTGCTGCTGGGCCAAAGGTGCTTTTTTCAAGATCTTGCCTGTAAACGTCTTATCCGGAAACGCAACCACGGTTATGTCCGCGGTCTGACCTATCTTGACCTTATCAATCCAGGTCTCGTGTACCTTAATCTCGACTTTCATTTCGGACTGGTCGGGTATCGATATAATCTTTTGTCGCTCCCATATTTCGGCTCCTTCCTCAATGATTCTGTCCTGTCTGTACCAAGCTTCCTCACTGGAACCGTAAACGACCTGACCGGGTGCCGGCGCTTTTATCGTACAAGCCTCAAGCTGTTCTTTAAGCTTCTCCAGTCGTCTTTTGTGCAACAGGTACGTAGCCTCAGTACTCTTGAGTCTCGCCTGTGCCTGTGCCAGCTTGGACCGTGCACGGGCCTGGGTCCGGTCCAGTTCGCGTGAGGCCTCATCACAATCGCTAAGGCATTTCTCAGCTTCTTTTGGGAATTCATATTCGATAAAAAGGTCTTTAGCTGTCCTGGCCTTTTCCAGGGCAACTTCATTACGTCTTTGGCTTAATATGTCTGCTTCCAAATCGGTTCGCGAGACGTATTCTTTCTCATGGAGCTTCCTGGTCCAGGTCAGCCTGCTGTCGGCCTCTTTGAGTTCCTTGTCTTTAAGGTCGATATCGACCTCAAGCCCTCGGAGTTTCTGGAGGGCCTCGCCGCCAAGTCGGGCGTCTTCAATCAATGACGGAATTTGGTTAGGTTCGTAGCCGGGATTAGTTTTGCCGGATACAAGCTTTTCAGCCACCACCGCACCGAGATATTTCTGCAGGTCCATGAGTTTGAACCTGACTTGCATCTGCCCTTTTTTGATGTCACTTTCATTTTGTTTTTTCTGAATATCAAGTGACTCGTTGGCGTCGGTGAAGCTGGCCTCCGAGCTCAGGAACTGCACTTCCTGTTGCGTGAGCTTTTGTTCTATATCCGAAGAATCCAACTCAACAAGCACCATACCACTGTTGACGTCGTTGGGCGTAATAACCGCGCCTTCATCAACAATACTGATTATGGTAGTTTTTCCCTCGACCTTGGATTTGATGTCTTTTGTATTAATGGCTTTAATATCGCCGTTTTCAGTTACGCTTATAGTCAAATCATCGCGGCGCACGGTAAACGTTGCTGAATTTTCATCCGAACCGCCTGTTTTTCTGAATACCCACCCCAAGTATACAAGCAAACATACAACTATAAGCACGGCCGCGAAAGTCAAAATCCAGCGAAGCCGTTTTGCCAGCACCAATTTGACGTTTGTGCTACCCTGCTTTTCTATGCTGTCTGCATTCATCGTATCAATTCAGTATGCCCCTGCTCGACCCACATTCCGTCGGGCCTGACCTGCAAAATACCAACATCACGGAAAAAGCTGAGTTTTGCGTCCAAGTGTGCGACTAAAGCGGCTGTTACGGCGTTTTGAGCTCTCAGCAGGTCGTCCTGTGAGTCCAGTAAATCCCGAGTGGTTGCCCGGCCGGCGTCCAATAACAACCTGGTACTATCAACGCGCCTCTCGGCCAACTCCAAGCTGTTTTCTTGAATGTGGTATCGCTCTGCGGTTTCCAGTAACAGACGGTGTGCGTCGCGGACCTGAAGCTTAAGAATATCCACATCCAGGTCATATTGCCTCTGCTGTCTTTCCAATGCTATCAGCGCGATACGATAGTTATTTCTCTGCTCCACCCTCTCCAAGGGCAAATCAGCCTCGAAGCCAAAATCGTACATACCCTCATGGAAGCGCAGGTTCTGAAAGTCAGTTTCGTCCTCAGGAGAGGTAAACTTAATATTATCAGAGGCAATACGGCTGTTGAGGTTAAGCTGCGTTCCAAGTCCTTCGGCGGCCAATACAACCTTGCGCAGCCCGTCGTCAATCTGGTCTGCGGCATTAGCCAAATCGAGGCGCTGGAGTAATGCGGTTTCAATTGCAGCATCCATTGTGAAGGCAGGTTCGGTTATTCCCATTTCTTGTAAAGCCTTGAGTTCGTTCTGGTCCAACTCGATATCAATATCAGTCGGCAGACCCAATCTAATTTTGAAATTATCAAGGGCACGTTCGTAGTTTTGTTGAGCCGCCACATAACGGTCTGAAGCCGACAACATCTCCTGTTCTGCCTGGTCAACCTCGAAGGGCGGCATACGACCGGCTTTGGCGAGCCACTCGAGACGTTCTTTTGATTCGACCCGCCTTTCATAATCATTTTCAGCGTTTGTCACGGCGTCTCTTTCCTGCAGGACGCCGTAATAGGCATTTATAGTATCAACAACAAAGATTTTGCGAAATCGGTTGAACGAGCGTATATCGTACAACACCTGACGTTCGGTCTGAATTAACTGCTCCCAATCCTGTTTGCCCGCACCGGCCCCGAGCAGTGGTATCGCTGCGCTTGCCGTGAGGACCGAGCCCAGAGTCGTCCGCGGGTCACCGGTAAGAAATCTTACCCAATCGACGGCGAGGCTCGTACTGATTAGGATGCCACCCGGGAGAATAAAATCCTGCGTGGTTGCAATACTCGAACCTAAGAAAAACTCATCATCGCTAATGCTATCGTCAACGTACGCGCCGTCGATGGTTGCAAACCACTGCCGTTCGTAATCACGCCTGATGCCTGTTAAGGCAAGGGCCGACAAGTAGAGATTTTCCTTTTGATTTAGGTAGTTTCGGTTGTTGGCGGTTGCGATAGCAACGACCTGTGCGAGAGTTATAGTGTCTAGCGGAGCAGGCACCCCGTCGACTCGAATCTCATTCGGTGATGGGGGCAGGTCACTGTCGCTTACGATGTAGTTTGCCTTTTGGCCGAAACTCTCATGCCACTTGCTATCGATAATCTTGTATACCAGCTCGTCAGCTTCGTCTTTGTAGTGCTGCGGGCTACAGGCACCGACCAGACCAACGATCAGAGCACCACCCAGCCCCCAGTACAACAGCGTAACAGGCCTAATTTTACAGCACATAAACCCTTCTCCAGCAAAGTCCGCACTCGCATAAAGACATCGACATCCCTATCTATCTCATTGTACACTAAAAGGTTACAAAAGAAAAGACAAAAAAAGCCAGCCGAGGCAGCCGCAAACAGCAGAGGTCCCGGATGTAAGCCGTTGCTCTCGCACAAAGAGCCCTCAATAACGTCCTCAAAATCAACAACTTACGTGGGAAACAGCTCGAAGAAGGCGGCCAGCACCATCAATTCTTCCGCAATTATAAACGCTGATTTTATGGAAATGTTTCAAAAAAAATGCCGCTTTAGCTTGGCTTTCTAAATGCGGGCATAAGAATTCTATTGCCAAATCGGGTGATTTAACGTAAACTAAGCCAGATTTTGAGGTTGGCGGCGTGGCCAAGTGGTCTAAGGCGACGGTTTGCAAAACCGTTATTCGCCGGTTCGAATCCGGCCGCCGCCTGTTTGATTTCGGGACACTCTCGACCAAGACCCTCCATTGGGTCAAAATTTCAGAGGCCACACCCCCTACTGAGTGAAAACCCCAAGCGGCCGATAGCAGGCCTAAAGATACTTCGCAAGTACCACTTTGACCCGCCAGCGCACGACTGACCGGGTTATAACGGGGAGGTTAAAGAATAATGGGAATATATGGAAAGATGTGGAGTTTGCTCGCGGCAAATCCCTAAGGGACGCTATGTGAACAATGGGCGGGACAAATCAGCAAATGCCGCGTCAACAGGCATCCAAGGTAATATCCTTTAGGACCGCCAAGGGCCTTCTCAGCCCTTCTGAGACAATAATAACTGATTGTGTTCCTTCAATTCCAGATTTGCGGTTCTAAGCTCATCTTCCATGAGGATATGATCGGAGATGTCACGGGCCACTCCAACTACTGCGATTTCATGCCTGTTTGAATCTTTAATGATTGATCTTGAAAGAGAGACGGGAAATACGCTGCCGTCTTTTCGTTTATGATAAAACCCAATCTGCCAGGCGTTTCTACCAATTTTGAAGACACTTCTGGTATTGCCGCTCTGAGACTTCTCTATCCAGAGGATATTACAGTCTTTTCCTATAACCTCTTGTTCCTGATATCCGTAGGTTCGACAGAATGCTTTATTAACAAAGATAATCTTATTCTTCATATCGGTAATGCAGACACTGTCATCGGTACTCATGATAGCCCCTGAGAGCAATTGCAGTTTTTCCTCCATTTTTTTGTGTCTGACGACATTTTCGATTGTTACGGGAACAGTTTTAAGATAGTTTCGTCCGAGGTCCTTTATCACATAATCACAGGCGCCGGCCCGCCATGCTTTGACAGCCAATTCCTCGTCGCCGACTCCTGTAACGAGGATAATGGGGGTATCCTTTACCGAACCCAAGATGTCAAATGCCGTACCGTCACCAAGTGAGTGGTCGGAGATGATAATATCGAACCGTTCGGCAGCCAGAATCTTGCGAGCTTCTGAGACGGAGCCAGCTATCGTATAATCATACGGAAGCTTCTGGTCTTCGACCATTCGCCTAAAGGCCATCTGGTCAAGTTTGTCATCTTCAATCAGTAAAATTTTGTACTTTTCAGTCTCCATAGTCTCATTCCTCACTTGGCAACTCACTTAAGGCCCAGTACAGATTGATTGTCCTGATTGCCTCCACAAACTTTTTATAATCGGCAGGCTTGACGACATAACCTGCGACACCGTTTTCAAAGATCTCGGCTATATCTTTTTCACTTTTGGAAGTAGTCAAGACCACGACCGGAATCTTTTTAAGCACTTTATCAGCTTTTATGGTTCTAAGAAGCTCGACTCCGTTCATTTTCGGCATATTCAAATCCAAGAGTATAAGACACGGCTTATGATTGCCCTGCTCTTGTAAATATGCCAACGCTTCTTCTCCATTGGTGGAATGGACCAACGGATTCTTAACCCTCAGGTCGGCGAGCGCCCGTTTAACCGTCATCACATCCACATGGTCATCTTCAACAAGCAATATTGGTTTGGAGTTTTGCATCTGCTACTTCCTCTCTTTGCTTTGGCAATGTAAAGAAGAATGTGCTTCCTTCGCCTACTTTCGACTCGAGCCAGACTTTGCCACCATATAACTCTACGATTTTCTTAATAACACTAAGGCCGATGCCGGTGCTTTCAAATTCGTCTCGAGCAGATAATGTCTGGAATATTCGGAAGATTCTTTCGAAATGCTGCTCTTCGATTCCGGGGCCATTATCAGCGACACTGAACTTCCAGAAGCCGTCCTCTCCTACACAGCCAATCTTTACCTGGCCCTGCGGCTTATCCATGTACTTGACGGCGTTACTCAGTAAATTTTCAAATACCTGAGTGATGCGGGTCTGTTCACACTCAATTACAGGCAGTTCATTTTCGACTGTAATCGTGATATTGTCCGGTGCAGCAACCATATCGATAACATCCGGAATAAGCTCCTTCAGGTCCACCTGTACCTTTTCTTCGGTAATACGTCCAACCCTGGAATATTGAAGTATTCCGTCAATCAAGTTGTGCATTCGTTCAACGCGCTTTAAAAGCAAATCCATCTGTTCTTTGCCCTGTTCATCAAGCTTATCTGCATAATCGCCTGATAACCAATCGGCCAAGGTCTTGATTCCGCGCAGCGGCGCCTTTAAGTCGTGCGAGACAATATAGGCAAAATCCTTCAATTCCTGTATAAGGTCAGCCTGTATTTGTTCCGCCTGTTTGCGCTCGGTGATATCGCGAGTGATTGCTATTATGTAGTCTTTCTTTGCCTGACTTACGAGTTTAAGACTCGTTTCGACGAAAAATGTCGTTGCGTTCTTGCGCTTAAGCTGGCCTTGTATAATGATATCCCCCTCAAGTTTGAGTTCTTTAACATGTTCCTGCCATGCGGAATCATCTGTTATGGATTCCTCGATGTCTTTGACGGTCATATCGAGTAACTCTTGACGTGTATATCCCAGACTCTCACATGCCCTGTAGTTGGTATCGAGTATACGACCCCATTCGGGTTCTATCACAAAAATACAGTCATTAGACGGGTCAATCAGATTTCGGAACAATTCCAGTTTTTCTCCTGCGCGTTTACGTTCGGTCAGTGCACCAAGGCGCTGAGCAATGGCGTCCAACAAATCCTGTTCTTCTTTAAGGAGGGGGCTTTCATCGCCCTGCAGCTGCTTACCGAAATAGTAAACTTCGACAACTCCAGCTTTTTCGCCACGCACGTTTATTGGAGCACACTGACTGAATTCACTCTTCTGGAAATTGTCGGTTTTGTACTGGACCCCGTCCAAGGTAATTCTCACAGAAGTGATATCCGGATAGCAGTACGCGTTACGAATAAGCCCTGTTGTTTCCTGAAGTATCTGCTCCAATGTGATTTCTGGTGTGTTAACAAGCTTGGAGAGTCCGTAAAAACAGTTAAGATGTTTAACTCGCTCTTGTAATTCTCTCTGGTCTGTCGGACGACTCGCAATTTCCGTTTCGAGCTTAACGTTGGAGGATGACAGCTTTGCGGAGAGCTTTTGCAGCCTCTCTTCAAGGCGTGCAATATAGCGGGCCTGGGCTTCTGTTGTGGTCGAATCGCCCTTTGCCCTTTCATCGCCTGCACGTCTGAGTTTTGCGAAAAAGTCGGAGAAAATTTTATAGAGAACATATCCGAGAATAACCGCCGACAGGATGATAATGAAGACGCTGCGCTCAACATCGTTTTTGATGTTTCTTTGTGCCAGCCAGCAGACCACAACAAAACCCGCTATAAATACTGCCGCCAAGGCGATTTTTTTTAATGTATCTTTCACACCCATCATTTACCTACTTTGTTGCAGTTCCGGACTCGACCCTGATATTCGCAAGTCGCTGTCAAATATCCGATAAAAAGCTGACAACAATAACCAGCTCTGCGCCGGAGGGTATTTACACGGCTGTCGCTGCCTGAGGACACAACTACCCTCTGGAACAAATATATCGGTGAAAGCAAACAGGTACTTTTTTATATAAAGTCGGAGCCAGCAAAGCTTTCTGCGTCCAGCGATTGCACGCCGTTATTGCAGGCCTTATCGGTTCTGACCTAGACATTCTTAACTGTTAACATAAAAGTCCGCCGTTTATCGGACAAAGAATTTGTTTGTAACCGGCGCCCAGTCACAGCAGGCCATCAGACGAATGACTGAGCCGGTCCCGCCGGATGTTATGCTCCTGCTTCCGGCCTTGGGGCATAGTTTCAAACAAGAAATGATAAGCCTTCCCCCAAATTCCCGTCGGATGGTACGAAAAAAATAAGCAGTGCCGCAAAAATATTTTTCGCCCTATGGAAAGCCCCTATTTGTGAGCTTTCTAACGATATATAAGTCCATCTACTTCTATATGCCCCTTAAGCTCGCCAAGCTCGGTGAGCATATCGGCAAAGCGCTGGAAGACGGCTATACTGATTCGCTCATGGCCTAACATGTACAAGAAGACGCAGCGACTTGCGGCGTCTCGCGAGAGCTTCATCTGTTCTATCAGTATTGGCCGTGTTTCTTTATCTTTCGCCCTGATATATTCCATACCGCGCTCCAGAGCGAATATGACCTTTGCCGCGGTTTCGGGATGCTCCCGCAAAAAGCCAGTACTTACCACAGAAACCGATATCGGATTCGGTGAAAGCATATCAGCATAGACAGAGCCGTGCAATTTTTTGACAGCCCCCCTGGACAATGCGATGGCAATTGTGGGCTCATAGGCGTAAATCACATCGACGGAGCCTTCCATAAGTGCGTCAAGGTGATTTGTCGGGGCCACAGGAACAAACGCGATGTCGGAAACATTAACACCTTTGTCGCCGAGATACTTGCTTAACAGACTCTTAGCGGTTGTACCCGGAAATACTGCGACCTTCCTTCCTGATAAATCAGATAAAGTTCTAATGGGCGAATCCTTTTTCACCAATAACGCATCAAAAGGCTTGTCGGCTGTTATTTCACTTACTGCAAAAATTTTCAGCTTACCGGGTGACCGAAGCTCTGCTGCCAATGCAGGAACAGCGGAAGCTCCTATGAAGCAGTCCAAGTCGCCAGCGACTATGTCTTCTACGATTTTGTTGCTTGAAGCAACAGGTGTGATTTTGTAATCAATCCCTTGCTCGACGAAGAAGCCTTTGTCCTCCGCCACGAAAAGAGGTAAACTCGTTACAAGGTTGAGATACCCTATCCGAACAGTCGGCGCTTGTCTGCAGGCAGTCTTCTGAGCGGGTTGGCACCCTGTCACCAGGGCAATAACTGCTATTAAAGTGATGGCGGCAATCTTTTTCATAATCTGTTCCCTCTAAATTCAAGTCTCCAATACACGTAATCTCGGCCCCGATAAGGGTACCTTATACACAATCAAAAGGCAAGATTTTGCTGGAAATATCCTTGCTCATCCCGTAAAATAAACACATATTCAGATAGGCTATAGTCGGAGGCCGAGACAATGCGGAAAAAATCTATTCTGGCTTTCGGGCTGGCGCTGATAGTTCTGGTGCACTTTGGCGAAGTTGGTGTCTGTTCCGAGAAAGACCTGGTTCTGCGAGGAGTACACGAGGCGGCGATTGATTTGCCCCGCGTTTTATTTTTGCTGAAACGTCAGGCCAATGGTCCTGCTTTGGGACCCGGCGGGCGTTTTGAGGTCAATTACGCTTTTTTGGATACCGGTGGGTCAGGCATACTGCTTTCACTTGAGACAGCTAATCTGTTAGGTGTAGGTGTCGAGCCGAACGCGAGATTTGTCGACATCGGCATCGGCGGAGATGAATACTTTGATGTCTCGGAACCTTTATATATTGGTCTAGCCGATTACGAAGAGAAGAACCCATATGACCCGGACGTTTACAAGATTCTCGGTCCCGGGCGTGTTCAAGTTAGAAGAGAACCGGCGGGTCTGTTAGCCCAGCCAGTTGATGTTATGGGCGTGCCTGTAATGGCTGGCCGGGTCGTAGTCCTGGCTGGCGGTGCGACCAACGGTCTGGGATTTTTCACGGCTGAGATAAAGGAGCCGGGTGACCCTTCGATACCGAAGGTGGATTTGACAGTAGCGCTTCGATTTGAAAACTTCCTCAATCCCAACAACCCCAAGAATATTCCACCTTTGCCGTCGCTGTCTCATAACCCGGTCATCGACAATATTGTGATTGGTTACAGAGGGAAGCAGTCCAAGGGCAACTGGCTGCTCGACACAGGGGCTATGGTCAGCTTTATTTCCACGGACCAGGCAAAGCGAATAGGCCTTATGGACAAAAACGGCAGGCCGTTGGTGACACAGGCTTTTTCGGTTCCTGTGGGCGGTGTCGGGGCAATCGTTCAGATTCAAGGGTTTGAGATAGATGAGCTTACGGTTCCAACGCTGTCCGGACGTAATATTGTGTATGACAAGCCTCGCTTGGGTGTGCTCGATATCAGGTACTTCGACGAAGATAAGGGGAAATTTGTCACTCTGGACGGAGTTTTCGGATACAACTTTGTGTGCCCTATGACAAATATAGAGGATTTACTTTCCTTAGATATCGGCGAAAGGGTGTTTGAGAAGATAGTGCTTGACATGCGGCAGGGACTGTTGGGTTTTGACATCAACGAAGGTTACAGGCGGCCCTGACGTTGCTATTGCTGTAAGCGGCCCGGACGAGTAAACAATCGGTTGGGAAACACGACAGTAAATTTGGACCACCAGGAGCGCAACCCTGAAAATGGCAAGATATTTTGCGGATTTGGCCGGGAAAATCCGACAATTACTTGACAGACAGGCATAATACGTATATAATCGCGTTGCTTTCAAGCAAGGTTGTTCACGATATGCAGGCACGTTATGGAGACTGCCTGAACCATAGAACTGGGTTTTTATTTAACATGGAGGTATAAAAAATGGCGTGGGACAGTGTCAGGGAGAAGAAGGGCGAGGCGAAAAAAACGTCAACAGGCAAACTTGCCGAACTGCGTTCGTCAGCCAAAAGTCCTTCTGAAGAGATGGTCGGCGAGGGAAAGCCGAAGGATGAGTTGGCCAAGGAAAAAGATAAAGACCTGGCCAGCGGTATGGAAATATTGGAATTAGACTTTCTGCTGGGCATTATTGAGAATACCGACGGCGACGATAAGAACGATGTGACAATGCGGAGACTCAATTTCAATGAACTGTTTCGCAGAGAGCAGCTGGATACAATCGACAGCAGTGCGCTTAAGGTCTACGCCAAGAACGATGGTAATCTTTACGGCAAGGTTATCCAGTGCGAAGCAATGAAGGAATTGACAAAAAGGACTGTCCACAAGGGCAAACACGGCGGTTGATTAGAAGGGGCCGGTAGTGCTCTGGTTGTGCCGGCGTTTTGAGGTTTTTTCTCGGTAGCTACATCTTCCTTGACCTACCTGCAACGGCTACACAGTGAAATAAGCCGGGACAACGAAACATGCGACTGAACCCAGAGTAACATCCCCAGCAAAACAACTATTCCGGCTTACAAGAAAGAAATATGAGCCATTACTTAGCACAAATTATCCTGGCTGCCAGCAACAGCGATGGAGAGGATACATTCTGGACGCAGATGCTTGTCCTTGTGATCCTGGCGGCCCTGTTTGGTATCGGCAGTCTCGTCAAAACAAGGTCAAATAAGCTCAAAGGCGTAAAGCAGGGTTACGCTGTTGGCGGCCGCCGTGCGCACAGTTGGCAGCGCTGGCCAAATAAAGCTCTTACAGCACTGAAGGAAAAAAGCCTTGGCATTTCGTTAAAGACGCCGCAGCCGAAGGCGGTTATACAAGAGCGCACATTTGATTTCGACGCCGCCGGCGCGACCAGCCACGAGAAGTCAAAAATCACCTCCACCCAGGAAAGAGACCTGCACAGTGGTATGGAAATGTTAGAACTGGATTTTCTGGTGGGTATCGTAGAGAAAACAGCAAGTGATGACAACAACGATGTGGCGATGCGCAAGCTTAGTTTCAACGAACTGCTCCGCAGGGAACAACTGAAGGGAACAAGCAGCAAGATGCTGAAGGATTATGCATTGAACAAAGACAATATTTACGGTAAGGACATCCAGTGTAAGGCAATAAAAGAGCTGGCAAAGAGGACCGGCACAAAGGCAAGGCCAGCGGCTCAGGCGAGGAACTTAGTGACCGTTTGACAAGCGGCAGAGTTGTAAAGCTAAGTTGCTGCTGGAGGGTATATTTAGAGTGGCGGGGCCCACGGCTGGCTTTAACCAGCGATTCTGAAGCTTTTTGCCTCTCTGTATGAGAAAAGCGACTTTTCAGCTCAAAAACGGCCCTTCTCACCACTGTCCCGGCTTTATTCTGTTATTCCTTGACCGGCCGCGGGTAAAAGCTTACAATCCTATCGCCTTCAGGAGCTTTTCAGCCTATTCTCGTTGAAGACTCAAGCCGTCAACAGGAATGACACCAGAGAAGCAGTTGAAATCCCGTGAGGACTTTAACCGATAAATGAGGCCATTAAACAGGTCAAGGAACGATATTATGCAGATAAAAACAGACGGGAGGTAAATCAGTGGCAACAGTAGAAGAACGTGTTAAAGCGGTGACCGCCCGCGTGCTGGGATTGTCCCAGGAACAGATTAAATCCGACCATAGTTTTACGGTCGACCTGGGAGCTGAAAGTGTGCAGTCCGTGGAACTTGTGGCTATGTTTGAAGAGGAGTTCGAGATTGAGATGGATGAGGACTCCGCTCTGGCGGTAGAAACAGTTGGCAAGGCGGTTGAGTACATTACTAATGCCTGCATGGAGCAGGGAGTGGGTGTGGAGCAATAGGCTGTGAGCAAGGATAAGGAAGGAACATCACGGAGCGTATTGCGGAAGAAGCATCTGCTTGTTGATGCGACGAGGCCGAATCTGCTGGAGGATACCTTCCCGTATGAGCTGCCGCCGTTGATTCGACTTGAGGGCCCTGTAGTTGAATACGTCGATGGCGAGCCAATCGAGTTTGACTTCGGGGCTGTTAAAGACAGGGATATTTTGATTAGCGATACCACGTTCCGGGACGGCCAGCAGGCCCGGCCACCTTATACGGTCGACCAGATGGTCCATATCTATGACCTGATGTCGCGCTTGAGCGGGCCTAATGGTGTCATACGACAGAGTGAGTTTTTCCTTTACACCAAGAACGACCGCGAGACGCTTGACCGCTGCCGGGCGCTGGGGCACGACTACCCGGAATGCACCGGCTGGATTCGGGCGTTTAAGGGGGATTTTCGCCTTGTCAAAGAGGCCAAGCTCAAAGAAACGGGGATACTTACAAGCTGTTCGGACTATCACATCTTTCACAAGCTGAAGTTCCACAGCCGTAAAGAGTGCTTAGACAGCTACTGTGAGATTGTCGATGCGGCCTTTGAAGCGGGCGTTCGGCCTCGCTGCCACTTGGAGGACTTGACCCGCGCTGATATAGACGGTTTCGTGCTGCCTTTTGTCGATAAGCTGATGGAAATGAGCCGGCAGGTGCCTGAGGAGTTGTCAGTCAAGATTCGTCTGTGCGATACTCTTGGATTCGGTGTAAGTTATCCGGGGGCGGAGCTTCCGAGAAGTGTCCCGAAGCTAATCTATAAGCTGAATCGGGAGTGCGGAGTGCCAAGCGAGCGGCTGGAGTGGCACGGCCACAACGACTTTCACAAGGTTCATGTAAATGCCGGTACCGCGTGGCTCTACGGATGTGATTTCGTGAACACAACGCTGTTCGGTTTCGGAGAGCGCACGGGCAATCCGCCGCTGGAGAGTGCCATCTTCGAGTACATTGCGATAAAAGGTGACGTTTGTGGAATCGATACACAGGTGATTACAGAACTGGCTGATTATATGCGGTCAATAGGCCTGCCAATTCCTGATAACTATCCATTTGTAGGGCGGTCCTTCAACACAACAAGAGCGGGTATTCACGCCGATGGACTTCGCCGGGACGAGCGGATATATAACATCTTCGATACTGAGAAGCTTCTCGGGCGCCCGCCTCGTGTCGCTATCACCGACAAGAGCGGCGCGGACGGCGTGACCCACTGGGTCAATGAATTTTTCAGTCTTAAGGGCAGCGACCGTATCAACAAGATAAAGGTCCACAAATTAGCCCGCTGGGTCATTGACCAGTACGACGAGCACGACAGACTGACCGCCATCAGCGACCAGGAGATGAAGCAGCAGGTCAAGGAATTGCTACCCGAATACTGGGAAAAGTACGAAGGCAGACAGAAATAGCACAGAACGTTTTGCAAATCGCAAGCAATCCGAAAAACGAACTCACTTTGCTTAAGGAAAATAGTCTAAAAATTCCGTCGATTTTACAAGCGTTGTTCTAAATGGCTGGTTGGAACAGTCGTGCTCGACCTTTGGGCACAGCTACCTGTAAAAAACAAAAGTACCTTACGCGGAAAGGCGGTTTTTGGGGCGAATACTGCGAATTGCAAACCAAATTTACTTTATTTTGTTCAACTTCGTCGGTTCTTATTCCGATATAACGTCTGGAGCTCAGAAGAGCCGTATCCATTAAAGAAGGACAAACCAAATGGGAATCGAAAACGTTGGAGAAAATGTTATTCTCGTTACTTTGCCTGCGGAACCAAGAATAACCGGTGAACTGAAAAACATCAACGAAATCGTCAGCAACAAGAATGACCGTGACGTGATAATAGATTTTTCCAACGTTGAGATAATAACCTCCTTTAGCATCAGTAATCTGATGATACTGCGTACTTTGCTTCGTGAGCATGGGCACCAGCTTGTTCTATGCAACATTGCGGTTCCGACCAAGTGCATTTTTACGGTCGCCGGCCTTGACGCCATTTTCGAATTTGCTGATGACAAAGAAGCCGCCTTGGCAGCCGCGCAGCATACCAGTTAACCCACAAGCCAGCACATACCTGGCGATGGCTCTTTTGCCCTATCAGCGTCAAGGAATCAATACCATTTTGGTCCTGCCGGGGAGATTTTGCTTTCAATGCGCCTCCAAAAGGATAGTCTATACAGAAAGTTCAGGAGGTCAATACTATGAAGGTAGACGTTGGTAATTCCATTTTGGAGCTAGTACAAGGCGATATTACAGAAATGCAAACCGATGCCATTGTCAACGCTGCGAATGCCCGATTGATTCTTGGCGGCGGCGTAGCCGGAGCAATCAGAACAAAGGGCGGCCCAAAAATCCAGGAAGAATGCAACAAAATACGAGGTACATTCGTGGGCGGGGCCGTCAAAACTACTGGCGGTGATTTGAAGGCAAAGTACGTCATTCATGCTGTCGGGCCCCGGGCCGGGGAAGGAGATGAGGATGAAAAGTTAAAAAACGCAACGCTGAACTCATTGAAACTGGCTGATGAGGAAGGCATGAAAAGTATCTCCTTTCCGGCCATCAGCACGGGTGTTTTTGGCTTTCCTATCCAAAGATGTGCCGAGATAATGCTCCAAACGACCATAGATTATCTGAAAGGTCAAACCGACCTAGAAAAGGTCGTATTCTGCCTATATGGTCAAGCCAGCTACGAGGTCTTCGTAAACCAACTAAAGCAGGAAATCTCAAAATGAAGGCAATGGTCTTAAACAAAGCCTGCCCGATTGAAGAAAAACCTTTAGAGCCGGCTGATTTGCCAATCCCCAAACCGGATGACAGTCAAATTCTGGTTAAGGTCTCGGTTTGTGGTGCCTGTCATACCGACCTCGATGAAGCTGAAGGCAAACTAAAGCCCGACAAGCTGCCTATAGTACCCGGTCACCAAGTAGTTGGAACGGTGGCAGATACGGGAAAGGCAGTAACCAAGTTCAAAACGGGCGAGCGTGTGGGGATTACGTGGCTATATTTTAGTTGCGGCAAGTGCGATTTCTGCCGGCCGGGCCAAGAGAACCTCTGCGAGCAGGCCAAATGGACCGGCAAAGACGCCGACGGCGGCTATGCAGAATATGTAGTAATCAGTGAGGATTTTGCTTATCCTGTCCCTGAGAGGTTTTCGGATTCGCAGGCGGCGCCGCTTTTATGCGCCGGTGTGATCGGCTATCGTACTTTGAAATTGGCGGATATTACTGATGGCCAAAACATCGGTCTGTTCGGCTTCGGGGCCTCCGCCCATATCGTAATCCAGATAATCAAATACAAATTTCCGAATAGCCCTGTTTTTGTATTCACCAAGACCGCCGAGCACGCGAAGTTAGCAGAAAGCCTCGGCGCGGCTTGGACAGGTCGCTCCAGCGACCAGCCGCCTACAAAATTGAACAGGATAATGGACTTTACGCCGGTCGGAGAATGTGTCCGAGACGCCTTGGCCGTTCTGGACAGTGGCGGCAGGCTGGTCATAAATGCGATCCGTAAGGAAACGCCGGTACCTGCCCTGGATTATGCCAGGTACCTCTGGCTTGAGCGAGAGATAAAAAGCGTTGCTAATGTCACACGGGCGGATGCAGAGGAATTTTTGCCGTTGGCCGCTCAAATTCCTATCGTGCCTACGATCGAGGAGTTTCCATTGGCCCAGGCCAATGAGGTTCTGATTAAAATAAAGCACTCAAGGCTCCGGGGCGCCGCTGTCCTAAGAGTCTGTGAATAAAGAATTTGAGTCTCGTTGAGCTCAACGTACAGTCTGTAAATTTTGAGTTCGCAAGGGTAAAGTGAATGAAGAAAATATGTTTATTCGCAGTTGTTCTCGCTGGCGCCATCATTGTTCTCGGCGGGTGCAAAGCGCGCAAGGTGCGCTTTGTAACGATAGGTACGGGAGGAGTGACGGGGCTGTATTACCCCACGGGCGGCGCCATAAGCAAAATGGTCAATGATAGATACGACCAATACGGGATTAAGGCAACCGTCGAATCAACAAGCGGTTCCGTATTCAATATTAATGCGGTATTAAACGGCGACCTGGAGTTTGGAGTCGTTCAATCGGACAGGCAGTTCCAGGCATATAACGGACTGGCAGAATGGTCTGAAGCAGGCAGACAGACGGAACTGAGGTCGGCATTTTCAATTCACCCCGAATCGATTACTCTGATTGCGGCGAAGGGCAGCGGCATCAGGGAGGTGAAGGATTTGAGGGGCAAAAGGATAAATTTGGGAAATCCCGGCTCCGGACAACTGCAGAACTCAAGGGACGTCTTAGGGGCAGCAGGACTTACTGAGCAAGACCTGTCCGCGGAATACGTCAAGGCCGTAGAGGCGCCGGGATTATTGCAGGATGAAAGGCTCGATGGCTTCTTCTATACAGTGGGACATCCGAACGGTAATATTAAAGAGGCAACATCCGGAAGGATTAAGGTTTTTATCGTACCCATCAAAGGAGAAGATGTAGATAAGATGCTTAAAGAGTACCCTTATTACGCAAAGTCGGTGATACCGCGCTTGTTTTATCCCTACGCATTGAATACCGAGGATGTCGATACAATCGGCGTAAAGGCCACCCTTGTCACATCGAAGAAAGTGGATGAGGACATTGTTTACGCTATAACAAGGGAGGTGTTTGAAAATTTTGAGGACTTCAAGTCCCTTCATCCGGCTTACCAGGTCCTGACAAAGCAGGAGATGCTGGAGGGACTTTCTGCACCGGTTCACAAAGGCGCTTTGAGATACTACAAAGAGGCCGGGCTTGATAAATACATAGACTCAAAACCGGCAATCGATTAGATGTGGGGGCTTTACATAAACCATTTATGGCACGTTTAAGAAGTAACAGAGACGCCAATAAAATCATCATAGGTATTATTGCGGCAGCATGGGCTTTGTTTCAACTGGCCCTGCCGAGATTTATAATACTCGATAGTATTACGGTAAGAGCGGTCCATCTGGCTTTCGCCGTGACACTTATATTTCTGACGCTTCCGGCCAGCAGGCGCAAGCAAGAGCAGCCGTTACTTACTGCACCGAGCCGTGTCCGGCTTATCAACTATATTTTCGCCGGGCTGGCATGTCTTTCAGCACTTTATATTGTCTTCGACTGGACGGGAATATCGATGCGGGCGGGGATGCCTATCAGGCGGGACATCGTGATAAGTGTGATATTGATTGTCCTTCTATTGGAGGCATCGAGGCGTGTGATTGGCCCTGCGCTGGGGATTATTGCTATTGTGTTTACGCTCTACGCTTTCTTGGGTCCGTATATGCCATCAGTTTTTGCCTTCCGGGGAGTGTCGCTGCGCAAGTATCTCAGCCAGATTGCCCTATCCACGGAAGGGATTTATGGTATCCCCCTTGATGTTTCCGCCAATACGGTTTTTCTGTTTGTTCTATTAGGGTCGATGCTCGATAAGGTCGGCGCGGGACATTTTTTTAATGACCTCGCGATTTCTTTACTTGGTAGATTCAAGGGCGGTGCCGCGAAGGCGGCCATTGTCTCGAGCGGACTGACGGGGCTTGTCTCAGGTTCAAGCATAGCCAACGTGGTTACAACAGGGACGTTTACGATTCCATTGATGAAGAAGGTCGGCTATCCCGGCAAGATTGCAGCGGCCACCGAAGTCGCAGCAAGTACCAACGGGCAGCTAATGCCGCCGATAATGGGTGCGGCGGCGTTTATCATCGCCGAGTATCTGGGCGTGTCCTATCTCGAAGTTATAAAGGCAGCTGCCATTCCCGCCTTTGTATCCTATTTTGCGCTTTTTTATATTGCCCATCTCGAGGCCTCAAAACTTGGGATGAGGCGTTTGCCTAAATCTGATATTCCCGCTTTTTTTACGGTTCTGAAAAGCAGGTTTTATTATCTCATTCCGTTAGTAGCTTTAATATATGAATTGATTGTTGTACGGCACAGTCCGAAGCTGGCGGCTTTTAATGCGATAGTTGTCCTGATGGTGATTGTCTTCGTAAAGGAAGTCATCAAGGCAATCAAAGACGAAACGGGTATTTATGGAGCAATTATCAACAGCGCCAAGACCATTGGTGAAGGCCTGATTGCAGGTTCGAAAAATATGCTCTCTGTTGCAGTCGCGACAGCTGCGGCGGGGATTGTTGTGGGTATCGTCGCAATGGGCATTGGCAGCATGGTTGTTCAGATTGTAGAGATACTTTCGGCCGGCAATATCTTCCTCCTGCTGTTTATAACGGCCATCGCAAGCCTGATACTTGGAATGGGGCTGCCGACGACGGCAACCTATATTGTTATGGCATCGATAACGGTTCCTGTAATAATAAAGCTAAGTTCCACAAGCGGCATTAGTCTTATCCCGGCAATAGCCGCTCACTTATTCTGCTTTTACTTCGGCATTCTTGCCGACGATACGCCGCCCGTTGGACTGGCCGCATATGCCGCGGCGGCTATCGCAAAATCCGACCCCATACAGACGGGATTGCATGGGTTTCTGTACGATTTAAGGACTGCTGTTATTCCCTTTATGTTTGTCTTTAACGCGGAACTTATTCTTTATGGGGTCAATAACTGGTCTGCGGCGCTGCTTATATTTACAATGGCGATATTTGGGGCATTTGCCTTTGCAAACGCCGTTCAGGGATGGTTTATAATAAAGAATAGATGGTATGAGATTCCCTTCTTCCTTGTTGCGTCGCTTATATTGTTTTATCCTGCTGTTATAACGAAGATCTTTAATCTGGATTATAGTCTTAGATATTACATGTACTTTGTTGGGATGGCAGTCTACGGCCTTGCCTATCTCGTCCAGAGGCTAAGGCTTAAGATATCGTAGGAGGCTCGCCTTGCTGGTGTGTTGACTGTAGGGTTTTTGAAGGTAAAATTATGGAATACGAGAAGATCTAAATTTGAAACTATCTTTTGGAGTGTGATGTGATGAGAGCAAAAGATAACAAAATCGATAGAAGAGGCTTTCTGAAGACGGTCGGGGTCGCGGGTGTTGGCTCTGTTTTTGTCTCCGCTCAAGTGAAAGCGATGGCAAGCAAGGAGCCTGAATCTATCCAAGTTCCGAGACGAAAGTTGGGCAAAACCGGTGTTGAGGTTCCGGTACTGTCTCTTGGTGTAGAGTTCAACGCCCTTGACAACCAAGTGGTCCTGCAGAAGGCCCTCGAGTATGAAGTCAATTACTGGGATACAGCCGAGACATATGCGGGTGGAAATGCTGCTCTTGGGGTGGGAAAATTCCTGCGGGAGAACCCTCATCTTCGAGATAAGATTTTCATTGTCACCAAGTCATCAGGGTCAAAAGGCAGCTACGATGAGCACAAGCCAGTCCCGGCAGATGTGGAAAAGTGTCTGCAGGCATCCTTGAAAAGGCTTAACACCAACTACATCGATCTGTACTTCAGCTTTCATGGGCTGTCCGACCCTGTTCATTTGACGGATGAAGTGAAGCGGTGGATCGAGAGCGCCAAGCAACGGAAACTAATTCGGTTTTTTGGTTTCAGCACACACGAGAACATGGCCCAGTGCCTCACTGCTGCCGCCAGGCTCGACTGGATTGACGCAATAATGACAGTCTACAATTTTAAACTCATACATGATACCGAGATGCAAGCCGCGATTGACGCGTGTCATAAAGCGGGTATAGGCCTGGTTGCTATGAAGACACAGGCGTTTGGGCAGAAATTTGAAACTGACCAGGACAAAAAACTGGTCAAGCATCTTCTCGAACGCGGCTTTACCGAAGGGCAGGCAAAGATAAAGGTTGTACTCGATGATAAACGGTTCAGCTCAGCCTGCGTGGGTATGGAAAGTGTTGCTTTGCTGGGGTCAAACGTTGCGGCAGTGCTGGATAAAACTGAGCTTTCCTGAGCTGGCCTGCAGCTGGCTTGCGGTTGCGAACTTTTTAGGAGTTTGATGTGATGAAAGCGAAAGATAAAGGAATCGATAGAAGAAATTTTCTGAAGACTATCGGGGCTACGGGGTTAGGCTCGGTTCTTGGCTCGGCCCAATTGAAAGCTGGGCTGGCGGACTCCAAAGCCTCTGAAAAACCAAAAAGGCCCGAGCCGCCAGAACTGCCGCGACGAAAGCTGGGCAAGACAGGCGTTGAGGTACAGATACTGGCTCTCGGAGGCGAATTTAACTTTCTCGACAACCAAATTATGTTAGAAAAAGCCCTCGATTGGGGCGTGAGGTATTGGGACACCGCACACTTTTATTCACGTGGAAACAGCGAACGCGGCATAGGCAAATTCCTCGCAAAGAACCCAGAAATCCGAAAGAAACTGTTCCTTGCCACAAAGGCGTCAGGGGCAAAAAGCGCGGACGAAATAGAACAGCGTCTTCAGATGTCTCTGCAAAGGATGAACACCGACTACATTGATTTGTACTATGGCGTGCATATGCTATCTGACCCCGCACGATTGACGGATGAATTAAAGCAGTGGGCCGAGAACGCAAAGAAACGCAAAGTTATACGGCTTTTCGGTGTCAGCACACACTCAAACATGACTGAATGCCTGGCAGCCGTGGCAAAGCTTGACTGGATTGATGCTGTTATGACAAGCTACAACTTCCGGCTGATGCAGGATACCAGGATGCTGGCCGCGATTGACGCATGCCATAAGGCGGGTATCGGACTTATCGCGATGAAGGTCCAAGGACACGGTCCGACAGTTCACTGGGCTGACCCGAGGTGTGACGTGGAAACCGAAGAGGATAAGAAACTGGTCGAACATTTCCTTAAGCGAGGCTTCACCAAAGGCCAGGCAAAGATAAAAGTTGTGCTACAGGATGAAAGGTTCAGTTCAGCCTGCGTCGCAATGGACGATGTCGCAATTGTGGCTTCAAATGTAGCGGCTGTACTCGATAAGACCAAACTTTCACAGGCGGATTCACGAGTTTTCAATGAATATGCCTGTGCGACGAGGGCCGGCTATTGTGCTGGCTGCGCTAGTATCTGCGAATCGGCCTTGCCGGACGCCACATGTATCAGTGAGATTATGCGTTATCTGATGTACTACAACAGCTACGGCCGAAAGGCCGAGGCAAAAGGACTTTTCGCCCAAATTCCTACGCACATGCGGAAAAAATTGCTCCGGACCGATTACAGCCGTGCCGAAGCCCGCTGTCCGCAACATCTGGCTATAGCTAAACTTATCACCGAAGCGGTAAGCAAATTAGCCTGATAGGTGCCCTGATACAGAGTTCCACCCCTCCCTGGACTCGGCCCGCGGGCAGCGATGTTGTGAAAAAAATAAATCTGTGTTGACAAGCAGCTTTAGTTTTTTGTATAATAACTGTGTTGCGACAGGCGGTTAGGCCAAATATTTATAGGGCAGTATTGCCAATAAAGAAATGCCGCAACGGGGAGACAAGGTGATGAGAAGTAATTATAAGAGCCTAAGTCTCCCTTGTTTTATGCGCACCACTTCTCATCTGCTGCGGATTAGTTGATTACTGTCATACCGGACGTGAGGGACATGAGTTTTAAGGTCCTCGATGAAACGCAGCCCGTCCTTCCAGTATCCCGCCGTAGGCTTTAACTCAGAATGAAAGCTCGAGAAATAGCGGTTTATATTGTCAACCAGAAGTTCCCTTACGTATTTGCTGACCATCGATGCCAGCGAGACCGGCAAGAATTTATCATCAGCGCCGACCGTGAAATGCAGACGCATCTGCCTGCCGTCGGCCTGCAATTTATAGCTGCTGTTGGTCGGGCTTTCGCGCAGAATTTTCAATTCCATATCTGCAAACATCCGCTGCAGGATTCTTCGATACCGAACGCGCCCGCCCTGCCTGTCGATTATGACCTGTAAATCGTCTCCAGCAAAATTATCGTAAGCTGCCTTTATAAGCTGCGCGGTAGCGGTAAAAAGAACGCTGGCCTTGTTTTTGACCGTGCCCACCAATTTGTTATAGTGCGCAACGTCCAGACAGCAACTTCTGAGCCCCAGCAGTTCAATGCCATTTGAGGCCAGGTCCTCAGCCAGCACCGCCGAGGCGATTTCCATATCAGCTTCATTGGCCGCAAGCTCATCACTTCCGGCTTCTTTATACCAGGGGTAATCAGCTATTCGCTCAAGGCAATCCGGACACAACACCGCCAGCAACTCAGTCAATGTCCTCGGCTCTTTACCGAGGCATCTCAGGAACGCCCGGACCGTTCGTTTCAGGTGCTTGATTCCGAGTGACCTATTGAATGCCTTTTTGCTGTCGGCAATGAGCAGCCGGCCAGCGAGGTGTCGCCTTTTATCGCCGACGCTCTTGCCCAAAACCTGCCAAAGGTCGGCTGTCAACAGATGATGGGGAAGCAGAAAAGTGCTCGACGACACAACCAGCGGCCCCAGAATAGGCCCGAAACCAGCTTCGTCGATTCCAACCAGAACTACCATCCTTGTTACCTTTACCTTCCTTGCAATAACTATCCCCGGTGCGACTCGAACGCACAACCTCTGGCTCCGGAGGCCAGCGCTCTATCCAATTGAGCTACGGGGACCAAAATCACTATATTCTGTTATGCCAAAACGGTGAAAAAGTCAAGAACATAACTGCTGGAATTAGCCGGTACTTACGCTCATATAGCAACTTTGCGCTTAAGGATTTCGCCTCAATATGTTATAATAACATAAGTTACAAAGGGTGTTCGTTAAATGTCAAAGAATAAACCACTTTTGCAGCGCAAAACAGCGGTAGGTGCGCTTCTGCTGTTAGTCGTCCTTTCCGAGGCGGCACTTGCAGGCCCGGCGGATTTCAATATCGACGGGGTATTTGAAGTGGCGCTGGATCTGCCCCGGATATTGTTTTTACTGAAGCGGGACCCCAACGGACAGCCGTTAGAATACCAAGGTGAATTCCTGGTAAACTGGGCGTTTCTCGATACCGGGGCATCCGGCATCTTGCTCTCACGTGAAACAGTCACTCAGCTGGAAATAGACATCGACCCCAATGCCCAGTACATTGATGTCGGCGTCGGAGGCACTGAATTCTTTGACGTTTCGGAGCCCTTGTACATAGGCACGGCCGCCCACAACGACCCCGACCCCAATGACCCGAACCATTATCTGCCATTAATGGGGCCCTGGGGCTTTCAGGTCAACCAAAGCTTTGCCGGAGAGTTTCCGAACGAGCCCATAGACCTTCTCGGAATGCCGGTAATGGCCGGCAAAACTGTAGTGTTAAATGCAGGCGCCGTAAACCGCCTCGATTACTTCTCCGCCGATATCAGAGAGCCGAACGACCCGACAATCCCCGAAGTTGATTTCACAGTGCCGTTGAGGCAGGACAAATATATTATGCCGAAAGACCCAAATAATATCCCACCTTTGCCTGTGCTTGCCTACAATCCGGTTATCGACAACATCACTACCGAATACAACGGCAAAAGTTTCACCACAAGCTGGATTCTCGATACGGGTGGTACGCTCAGTCTAATGTCAACGTCACAGGCAGCAGCATTAGGTCTTACCGACTCGGACGGTACGCCGCTGATTGTGCCGGACTTTAGTATCCCAATCGGAGGGATTGGGGAAGACGTTAATATACCAGGCTTTCAAATAGACAATCTCATAATACCCACCCTCAACGGTTACAGCCTCATATTTAACAACGCCCGCATCGGCGTCCACGACATTGGGATTGTCGATGAGGAAACGGGCGAACTCATCATCCTCGACGGCATTTTTGGAAGTAATTTCCTATGTGCCTCGGCGAAGCTCGAGGGCGGCTGGCCCATTGACTTTGCCGCGGGCCCCTTTGAAAACATAGTTATCGATATGCACAACGGCCTTTTGGGCTTTGATGTTAATGATGCTTACCCGTTACCGAGCTGCGGTGACCCCCAGCACCCTCAGCCGGGAGGCGATTTTACCGGCGACTGCAGAGTCAACTTTCTCGATTTACATGTCCTGACTGAAAACTGGCTGCGCGATGATTGTAGTGTTGGCAATAGTTACTGCCAGGATGCAGACATGGACAAGACCGGCACAATCAATTCGGTTGATTACGCCCTTCTGACCGAACAATGGTTCAACTCGCCTTTCAGTTCAACCTGTGGCGACGCCGAGCACCCCTGGCGCAAGGCGGACTTGAACCGTGATTGTTCTGTCGATTTACATGACCTGTGGGTTCTTACGGAAGAATGGGTCAACGACTGTGATTGGCTCAATTGGAACTGCCGCGGCGCCGACATAAACTCAGACAAAATCGCAAATTTTGCCGATTACGCTGAGCTTGTCCGTGCAGTCCAATAATGATCTGAACGGTCTATCCCCACCACCTTCGCCACCTATCAATTCCGACTTGCCAGCCCGACGAACTGTTTGACACGGTAGCAGTTTAGAAATATCATTATGCCGTTATTTCTTCGGTAGACTGCCAATGAGAATTCTAATTGATTTTTTATATCTGCTGACCGCTATAGTAATAAGCCCCATTGTTCTGTACCGGATGGCGAGATACAAACGCTATCGGGCAGGCTGGGCCAACAGATTCGGCAAAATCGCTTGCAAAGACCCGCAAAAAAAATGCATCTGGATTCACGCCGTAAGCGTAGGTGAGGTCAACGCAACCAAAACAATCGTCAAGGAACTTCAAAACAGGTTCGCCGACTTTGAAATCGTAATGAGCACCACTACCGATACCGGCTTTGCCCGCGCAAGTGCCCTTTACGGAAACGACCTGGCGGTCTTCTACTTTCCACTCGACCTCTCATGGACAGTGCAACGTGCTTTTCGCAACATCAACCCGGCCATCTGCTTGCTCATCGAGCAGGAGGTCTGGCCCAATTTTGTTACCATTGCAGACCAGCTCAATATCCCTGTTGTCGTAGTAAACGGTAGGATAAGCGACAAAGGTTTCGCAAGATACCGCAAGATAAAGCCAATCGCGAAAAAGATATACCGTAAAGTCAATCTTGTCCTTGCACAGACGGATGAATATGGCCAGCGTTTCAAGGAAATCGGCTGCGCTGAAGAAAAAGTCCTCGTTACCGGCTCACTAAAATACGATACGGCGCAGGTGACCGATAAAGTCGATGGCGCCGACGAACTTGCTGACCAGCTTAATATAAAAGGCCAAAGGCTGTGGGTGACAGGCGGAACCGGAAACGATGAAGAAAAGATACTGCTCGATGTCTACCAGAGCTTAAAACAACAGGAGAAGTACAGTGATTTGCGTTTTGCTGTTGTCCCGCGCAAGCCTGAAAGGTTTGACGAGGTGGCGCAGTTGATAAAACAGGCAGATTTACCTATTGTCCGTTACAGCCGGATAAAGGATGGTACCCCCCTGCCACAGCAGGACAAGCAGGCCGTAATACTCGGCGATACTATGGGCGATTTGCGGAAGTTTTATTCAATCGCAAGTATTATTTTCGTCGGCCGGTCGCTCGTGCCGATGGGAGGCTCCGATATGATGGAGGCAGCAGCGCTGGGCAAATGCACCCTCTTTGGCCCATATACTTTTAATTTCAAACAAACCGTCGGTGCACTCCTGCAGGGCCAAGGCGCCATTCAGGTCAAAGATAAAGATGACCTGCTGCAAACAATGCAAAAGTGCCTCACCGACCCTAACTTCGCCCAGAAAATCGCCCAAAACGGACAAAACGTAATCAAACAAAACCAGGGCGCAACACAAAAAACCATAGACCAAATCGCAAAATTGCTAAATCCCGCCTGATAAAACGACTTGCCCGGCGTCTATTTTTTCACCCTCTCAGCCAGTGCTTTCATGTGTTCCGGTGTGGTTCCGCAGCAGCCGCCGATGATATTGAAGCCGGCGGAGTGGATTTCTTTAGCCGCTTCTGCGAATTCATCGGGAGTTACTTTATAGATGGCTTTGTCCTCGATTAGTTCCGGCCTGCCCGCATTCGGCTCCGCCAACAGAGCAGTTTTTCCCTGAACCTCTGAGGAATAAATATGCGCAAGTTTGACGTATTGGTCCAGCGTTAGACCGCCGCAGTTAAAACCGATAGCATCCACTTCGAACTCGACTATTTTTGAAACAGCCGAGGCCACATCGACGCCCATCATAGTTCTAAAGTCTTCGCCAGCCGGGTCGTAAGCAAGCAATACAAATACCAGCAAGTCGCTGACTGATTTGACCGCTTCTACCGCAACCGTTGCCTCATCGAGAGCGGTCATCGTCTGGATTATAAAACCATCCACCCCCCCCGCCGCAAGAGCTCCCGCCTGCTCAGCGAAGGCGTCTTTCAGTTCTTCCGGCTTCAGGCTTCCCAAAGGCTCTAAGAAATCACCGCTTGGGCCGATATCGCCTAAGACATATTTTTCGTCTCCTGCCGCTCGCCAAGCAATTTCAGCCGCCACGGTATTTATCTCTACAACCTTGTCGGCCAAGCCGTGACGGGCCAGAGCGTACCTGTTGGCCCCGAATGTATTGGTCAGGACCGCATCGCTGCCGGCTTGCAGATAAGAGCGGTGAATATCCAAAATGATATCGGGCGAGTCGATATTCAGATAATCGTTGCACGTACCTGCTTCGATGCCGTGGGCAATCAGCTCCGTCCCCATCGCCCCATCCAATATAAACACTCCCCGGGCAATCCTGTCTTTCAAACTTATCCTGGCCATAAAGAAACTCCCACATTATTTTACCATTATCCATCTGCAACGCATATACGATAAGAAAGTCTATTTACGAAGCGCCACGGGTGCGAGTTCGCCTGCTGGGCCTTCGAGTTCAAGCACAACGATGGTGTCTATATCCTGCTGATGCTCTCTCGGTACCATAACCTCAATCCCCTCCCGCGTCTGTTTTACTGCAGCAGTGCCACCGGTCAATACTGAGCTGGACAGTATTGTAGCCGGAATCGGGGGTAGTCTCAGCCCGTCACTCTGCCAATTCAATACGTGGACATAGATGCGGTTATCTTTGTGGGTCGAGGCTCCCCAATCGCCCGGCTTAAACGGCCCACCTCTCGTGGCGTAGATGCTCTCGCCGTATTTTTCAAGCCACTTGCCGATTTCTCTTAGCCGTTTGACCTGTCGCGGTTCTATCCGGCCGTCCGGCATCGGCCCCACATTAAGCAGCAAGTTTCCATCGCCCCCAACGGTTCGCACAAGTGTGTCGATACACTCTTTTAGTAACTTCATCTCGTCGTTGGGCTTCCACGCCCACTGCTTGCAGAGAGTCATGCAGGTTTCCCATGGCCGGTCCGTTTGGAAGGTGCCGATTTCCTGCTCCGGCGTATCAAAATCGCCGGCATAATCTTTGTCTTTCTTTGTAGTGCCCTTGCCGTCCACACGCCCCTTGTCGACACGATTGTTGATGATTATGCCGGGCTGCAGGGCCTTGACGTATTTATAGAGCATTTTACCGTGCTCATGCGTCCAGTAAGATTCCCAGTAGCCATCAAACCACAAAACTTCAAGCGGGCCGTAATTATCAACAAGCTCATTGAGTTGGTTTTTCATATAAGTGACATAACGCTCGAAGTCGGCGCCTTCGACCGGACGCTTGTCCCCCGCCCCACGGGGCAGATAGTCCGGATGATACCAGTCGATAATCGAGTAGTATAAAGAGAACTTGATTTTCTGTTTCTTACATTCCTCGGCCAACTCGTTTAGAACGTCGCGCTCAAATGGTGTCGACATGATATCGTAACCGGTGTATTTCGAATCGAAGATGCAGAAACCATCATGGTGCTTGCTGGTAACCACAAAGTATTTGGCTCCGGCCTCCTTGGCAATGCCGACCCATTCTTTGGCACCGAAGTTCACGGGATTAAATTTCTTGTAGAGGTTGTCATATCTGTCAATTGGGATTTCTTTGCCGCGGGACCAGCCTATCTCAGTTCCCTCGAGGCTCACCGACCCCCAGTGGATGAACAGCCCGAACCGGCTCTCGCGCCACGGCTGCATCTGCTGTTCATCGACCCGCAGATGTTCCTGAGACTCCGCAAGATTTTTCGCGTTGGCTTTTTGCACAGAGCAACCTAGTGCTAAAAATATAGACAATGCAGCACAAATTATAAACGGCCACTTGTTAGACATCTCTGCAATACCTCCCGGTTTGCTATCAGCGGATTTCTACTGCTCAATCATTTCATCGTCGACGATTTTATAAATATGTTCAAAGCCCCGCGGTTCGGGCCGCGTGAAAAGACGGTCGCGCTGCCTGTCGGTAAAGCTCGCTGGTTTTATAGACCTCAAGTTTAGGTTAACCTCTACTGAATCCTCGACTGCTTGTTCGCCATAGGTGGTTATTTTTATGCCAGCCGGAACCAAAAATCCTTCGAGAACCTCTTTGTATTTATCCATCTCCACAACAGCAACAGCTTCTCCACGGACGTCGAAATATTCAATCTTCTCAACCAGATAATCACAGCAGTCGACGTATATCCTCTTTTGTATCACCCCCTGGTTGCTGTGTGTGGTCAGTACATCGAAGCCGTCCTCATTCGATAGGGACCAATTGCCCTGGTCGCTGTCAATTGCCACAATTCCAAGGCCCTCAAGCACCAGTTTAGGACTAATCATAAGCATTTCCGGACAATTTGCATCAGACCATCGGCCCCACCAGTAGCCGCTAATCTCTTTAGGCTCCATCGCCAGCCAAAACTCACCTTCATTTGAGCCGAGAACGATTCCCTTGGCATCGAAAGCCACGTCACCCTGCAGGTAGATTTCAGCCGGCGGATTAGCCCAGACCTTGACGGGAAAATTTTCTTTGTGCTTCTTGCCCCCGTCATAATACTGCAGACGGCATTGGCCGTTGGCCTTTAGGGACACTGCATTCTCCGACCGCGCATTTAGAACATCCAGAGATTGCACGACCGTTTGCTTGCCGGGACAAATCCGCTTCGGAATTTTTAACTCCGGTGTGCAGCCACAAACAATTAAAGCCGCTGCAAACAAGTGCACGAGTAACTTGCGATTTTGCTGTGCATACCTCAACTTTGTAAATCCACCTGTAGTATCTGGCCTAACTGTGACGATAACTGCTCAATCTCTTCCTCAGTCAGATGAGGATTTATTACCTCGACGATTTGCTTGCCGCCCGCTATCCTCAGTCGCCAAGTCTCTACGTCATCCTGCTTCTCGGACGACTCGTATTTTAGACGCCTTTTGCGCATCAAAATCAGCGCCAGAACAAAGCGAAAATTTATCTTTTCCTGCTCGGCCTCCCGGGCCAGCCGCTCGAAAAATGCCATCAGCATCTCATCGTCTACAAATATATGCTTTTTCTGGTCCGGCTGCGGGAGTTTGGTCTTCCAGTAACAAAACACATCCGGCTGTTTCTCCTGCCAGTACTCAGAGCAAAAATCCCGCCTGGCCAATCCCTCATCGGTCTGGACCAAAGCGGCAAAGTACTCCTCGCCGTACTCAATCTTCCTGTCTGTGCCCGAGCAAAGGCCCAGCGGCTTACTTACTTCCCATTCATCCATTCTCAGAGCCTCTTTGCAATTTCTGAGCTACTTTTTCCACTTCAGTCCAGACACGGAGAAAATTACCTCCCCATATCTTAAGGATGTCATCTTCGGAATATCCTCTTCTAACCAGTTCAATGGTAACATTCAGCGCTTCAGAATGGTCATTGAAGCCCGGAATGCCGCCGCCGCCGTCAAAATCGCTGCCGATACCGACATGGTCGATTCCGGCAACCTTAACGGCATGCTCTATATGGTCAACAAAAACATCTACGTCAGCCGAGGGCGGGTATTTAATATCGATTTCCTTCATTTTATCAAGGAACCGGGGAGTTTCAATTGTTCCCTGGTCCAGCTGCTCTACCACATCGCTTAAGGCCTTATCGCGCTGGGGTGAATCCGGTTTCAAGAAGCCGCCAAGCGCCACAATCTGAATAACACCTCCATTTTTTGCAAGCGCTTTTAATTGCTTATCATTTAAATTCCTTGGATGCTCCCAAAGTGCCCGGCATCCAGAATGCGAGGCGATAACAGGCGCTCTGGAGACTTCAACAACGTCATACAAGGATTCCTCAGAAATATGGGAGACATCAGCTATCACGCCCAGCCGATTCATTTCCGCAACAACTTCTCTGCCGAATTCACTCAGGCCATCGTGCTCGCTTTCCTTGTCGCCAAGTTTCTCCTTTGGCTTGCATGAGTCGCAAATGTCATTATGGCCATTATGGCTCAACGTAATGTACCGGACACCAAGATTATAAAACTCTTCAATTTTGGAGACATCTTTGCCAATTGCAAAGCCGTTCTCTATACAAATCATAATAGCTTTCTTGCCGGTCTTTGCAATACGTTCGACGTCTGCGGGTGATGTGGCAAGCTCACAGCGGTCGGGATACATCTTCTCGGTCAAACGGTGTATTGCCTCTAATTGCGCCATCGCGGATTCATATGCCTCTTTGTACCCTTGCTCATCGCGTTCTTTCTGTTTTACATATGCAGCCAGGAACACTCCGTCGACACCGCCTTTATCCATTTTAACGAGATCGCATTTCAGTTTTGGATTGTCTATCCCCGGGTCAAGCGCCTCTGTGGCGTAGTTGGTGTCAGGTATGTCAACATGTGTGTCAATGGTCAGCGCGTTTTCGTGGATCACGTTCGCTATATCCATGATTTGCCGGTCTGTCATAGTCTGCTGTGAACACCCTACAAAGGTTGCCGTCAGGACTACAAGTGATAGACCAGTTGGTCGTTTCAAAAACATGATAAGAACCGCATTGTGGTCCTAATACTCAACGCTGCTATTCGAATCTGAGCCATTGGCATATGTTTTGCGCCGTCTTAGGTCCTATGCCATGAACTTTCTGCAAATCATTGCAATCTCGAAAGGCCGGGTTATCGGTACTGCCAAAATTCTCGCGGTAAGCGACTATCGCCGCAGTTCGGACAGTCCCAATACCAGGTAATCTTACCAGTGAAGCCACTGGTGCTTCGTTTGGATTTATTCGGCTGTCGAGCCATATCTGGGATGATTGACCCGGATCGGCAAGACCGTTAACCACAAAACCAACGGAAAAGCAAACAGCTGCACCGGCAGCAATAACAAACGCAAATGATTGGACCCTGTTTTGCTCAATATCGGGCTGCCGGATAAAGCTATCGGTCGCCATTGCTAATCTTCAGCTCAAGTGTGCCGATTGACGTTATTTTTTGTTAATCCTGGGTATCACTCACCAGGTGAAAATTGCATCATGCAGCTTCTTCAAGGTTCGAAACGATTTTTTGGACTCAAACTGCTCGGTCAGCAGCCCGCTGTTGGCTATGGCACTGTCTTTTACATCGGCGAGGTTCGAGTATGTCACCACGTCAACGAACGGTTTGCTAAGCGCTATCTTATAGAACTGCTCAATCCACTGCCCCTGTCGTGACTGGTCCCATTCCTGGTGCCATATGCCGGCGACCTTGCCATCGTGTAATCCGGCGCCGTTCTGGCTCGGAACTTCCACGTCGGTTATGTATAACGGCTTGGCTATCGGCGCAAAGTAATCCAAAACCGCCGATATCTGCATCATGTCCCTGACGTGCATACCAGCCTGGTTCTTGCCAAAACGCATTTGCAATCCAAATGCATCAAAATTAATCCCACTCTGGACCACCATATCAACATAGACCAATGGTGGTATGGTACCAGGTGTCGTTGCGTAATATTCTCCCCATGGGTTGCTGATTTCTATTATCTTCAAAGCCCTGTCACTGGCAGTTTTTACGGCCATATTCGCCGCGCGCGTCATCTCCAAAACCTGCTCAAAGCTAAAACCGAAATAATTAAATGCGTTCAGGCCGCTTATAACACGCCACGCCCGAACGATACCTGAATACCGCGCAACTATTGTCGAAATGAATTGATACGCAGTTTCACGGACCTTCTCAAAACCCGGATTGCCGCGAAGTAGCCACTTGGGCAGATACTCTTTCGAGAAACAAAGAAGCGGACCTGCACCAACGGCTAATTTCTTCTTGCTAAGCACTTCAACGCACGTATCCATCGCTGAGAAATCGTAAGTGCCTTTATTAGACTCTATCTGGGCCCAATTCACAGGCACCATCACAAAGCCGAACAATTTAAGCAGTTTCTCAAGATAGCCGGGATTAATAACACCTCTTGGGTCTATTCGACAGCCGAGGCAGCCTCGGCCAAAGCCATGGTTCTCGTTCTTTATATCGAAAAGCGAGTCTGCATGTTTCGCTGCCAGTTTCTCAGAGAAAACTATGGCTTTTTTAAGGGATTCATCGGCTAATTTAGAAGCTAATGGCGGCTCAGAGATATTTTGAATTGCCTGAATAAATAAATCCTGGGCCTCTCCGGAAATGTCCTCCAGGCCTTCTATCTCGTCAAAGAACGACCAATCTTCCCGCTTATTAATGGTTTGCATCAACTTTGCCCGCGCTATCTCGACATTCAAGTTGTATGGTTCAGCTCTTTCCGGCAGACAGGTCGTTGGCAGAAGTACCTTACCAAAACCCTCGATCGGCCACAACAAAGCCAGTCCCGCCGTCTCCAGACTAGGCTTTTTACACTCAATCATGCCGTTCTTGAAAGCGATCTGCGCCCGACGAATAGCGATGCCATCGGTCCCGAAAAGATAAGCACCACATAACGTGAATTTATCAATAACCTTGCCGTTTTTAAAAACCTGGAATTTCACTTTTGCCCTTAACTTATCACCATATAATACTTAGCGTTTAATTTTCTTTTGCCAGCGGCCGATTATAGCAATTACACACCCAAACGCAATCCAAACTTTATCCTTTGTTGATTTTGATTGTGTTAGTAAGTACATAAATACAGAATTCTCATAAAACCTGAGTTTTTTGGCCGTAGCATACATCGGCTTGGTACAGTCAATTTCTTGTTGAATTTATGTCCACCTGCGTTAGAATATGACTCGCGAGTTTTGATTAAATTCGTCTTTACCAATCACGAATTACGTTGTCTTAGAGAAAGGCTCAAAAATGACGAACAAAAAAGATTCCATATCACGTCGCAACTTCATAAAAAATTCCATTGTTGGAACGACTGCATTGGCCTCTGCGCCGATATTGGCTTCTTGCGCGTCGGCGGCTAAAACACCGGCCGGACAGAAAAAAGGGGGCCCTTTGCGATTGGGAGGTCCCATTTTTGAAAAATTTGACGGCCCGGACGCCTGGGTCCAAGTTCTCAGGCGCCTCGGCTACCGCGCCGCCTATTGCCCGGTGGGCGTTGAAGAAAAAGACGACGTCGTCAACGCTTACGCCAGAGCTGCTCAAAAAACCGACATAATCATTTCGGAAGTCGGGGCTTGGAGCAACCCAATTAGCCGAGATGAAAAAATGCGAAAGCAAGCCATCAAAAAATGTCGCGAACACCTGGCACTGGCTGACCGAATCGGGGCAAACTGCTGCGTTAATATCAGCGGCTCACGACATGAAAAACAGTGGGCCGGCCCGCATAAGGACAACCTAACGCCAGAGACCTTCGAGATGATTGTTGAGACAACACGCACAATCATCGACGATGTGAAGCCAACACGTACCTATTTCACATTGGAAACCATGCCGTGGTCTTATCCGGACTCGGTCGATTCATATGTACGTTTAATCAAGGCCATCGAACGCAAGCGATTTGCCGTACATCTGGACCCGGTCAACCTCGTGACCAGCCCTCAAGTGTATTTCAAAAGTGGTGAACTAATCCGGAAATGCTTTGATAAGCTCGGCCCCCATATAAGAAGCTGTCATGCCAAGGATATCATCCTGAACGAAGAAATCTACACCCCCCACCTCACAGAGCTCCGCCCGGGATTAGGCAAGCTGGACTACACCGCATATGTGAGAGAATTGAGCAGATTCCCTGATACACCGCTGATGATGGAGCACTTGCCGAATGCAAAAGAATACCATTTGGCTGCTGAGTACATCCGCTCCGTTGCAAAAAATGCAGGACTATGCTTCGGTTAAGACAGTCGCATCTCTCACGTTACGGGATGTCAGCTTATAACCGCCATTGATACAAACTTAGAGGGGCAGGTTCGCTTGAAGCTGAACAACTGAAATTCGACCGTCAGCGTATAAATGAAGAATTACAACTAATTTGAGACTCCTGCGTCCTGTCGGTACACGCTGAACTGTTTCACCTGCAGTTCGTACAGGAGAGTGTTTTTCTCAATCAACTTTGCTATCAGAGAGACTTGATTGAGCAATATTTCAACCAGATCGATATTTATTAAAGTCGACTCAGGGCTGTATTGCGGCAGAGCAATAATCACATAACCACAATTAGTCTGCTCCGTCGCCAATTGTGCCGCAACAATACTGAAGTCGTTCACTTGAGTCACAAGCGGCTCAACACCATCGTCGATTTTAGCACGAAGTTCTTCAAGAAACGACTCGTCAATATTTAGCTTGGAAAACTTTCCAGAGTCACTCGGCCAGTGGTTACCGTCCCTGTCCATGATTACCATAACAGGACCCTGCTCGGGCAGAATCTCAAAAATATGCCGGGCTATCTGTTCGTTCAGCACACAGTTTTGTGAAAACAACGAATCGTACATGTCCATTCGATTAGCTCCTTGCTTCGGCTCTTGGAAAGATGGCCTCAGCAAGCACTTCGGTCTAACCATACTTTGACTTTCTCGGTTCTGCGATATTCCGATTTATTTCGCTAAAAAACCCCCTCTTGCTGGATTGTGATGTGAGCTTATAGGACTCAGCAAAGAAACTATGCAGGCGCGGATATCAGGACAAGTTCAATAATCAAGCATTGATTTCAGCCTGGCCATCGGAAACCTTCTACCCGGGCATTTCGTTTTCCCCGTATAACCCGGCGTGCTGCCGTGACCATAGATTCTGCCTTTGGCGATATTGTACCGCCCTTGTAAAAAGCGCACCAGCCTCACCAGTGATTGCATCTGTCTTATGGTAGGCGCCGTTTGATTGAAGTTACCTACGAGACAAATTCCGACCGCCTTCCTATTGGCCCAGTTGCCCGGCGTACCACCACAATGAGCCCCTGTTCTTTGCTGTCGCCAGCGATACGTTGCCTCGACCTGGCCATCACCACTGTCGCTGCCATTACCTATAATAAAATCGTAGCCAACCCCCGCCCAATGTTTACTTTCCCTGTGCCACTTGTCGAATATAGCTGCATTGCCATTGTGTGTCCCCGAATGATGTATCACTATGGCCGTCCATTTTTTCTCCACACTCGAGGAAGGTAGCCATTCTCTGGGGACATTTTCTTGGACTTTCGTCCTGGTTTTGGCCGGTGCCAAAGGTGCTGGCTGAACAGCATCAGGGTACTGATGTGTTATCTTGGGCATCGGCTCGTCATTATATATACAGCCGCTCAGCACAAACAAACAACCGCAGACAGTAAGAGCCCTGTTAAACATCTAATTATTCACCTTTCCTAATCGCTGATTCATCGACATCTTATTAAAAGACCCTGTTTTGCAATATGTCGGCTTGCCACTTCGCGATTCTTTGCGGTGACCCCAAATCGCAATTTTTTGCAATTGGGAACCACAAATGACGGCCATTTCGGTTATGCCTGCGCCTGGCTGGGAGCCCCCGCTAAACGCGGTTTCTCCTTATATCTTACCATGTGCACCTGGTTGCCTTGCTCGTTGAATTCAACCACATCCATGTACGAGTTGATCAGGAGCAACCCCCTGCCCTCGGTCTTGTAAAGATTCTCCCCACTTCGTGGATCTGGTATTGAATTCGGGTCAAACCCATTGCCCTCATCCGTCATAAAAATCTCAACCTTGTCCAAGCCTACCGAATAGTCAATCTTAACCTCCTTGTCACGTTTCATCCTGTTACCATGCTTGATGGCGTTGATAAAAGCCTCCTCCAAGGCAAGATGGATAGCAAAAATGTCCTCTTGGCTGAAATCGCCAGCTTCCAGTTCAGACAGAATCTTTCTGCAGAACTCGGTAATAGCAGATGCCCTGCTTTCGACAGCCACTGAACCACGGACCGGTGTTTTTGACGCCATAGACTTATACCGTCCTAAAAAACCGCTGCAAACAGCATGCAAAGGCGGATTTATCTCTCAAAACATATGGCACTCTACGTCCCAATTATCGGCCAATTTTCCAAATTCTTGTGAACAAAACCAAAAAAGATTGCCACCTAATCTACGCCGACCAGGCTTTCGGACGCATCTTCTATATCCTGACATATATCGAAAATCTTGTTCAGCCGCGTTATTTTGAAAATCTCGTGGATTTTCGGGTCAATATTGCAAAGCTTTAGCTGACCGTCGCGTTCGTAAACCTTTTTGCTGACTCTAATTAGGAGCCCTAAAACAGCAGACGAGAGGAACCGTACGTTGCAAAAATCCAAAATCAGATTTATCCGCTCGCCCTGCTCAACAACAGACACGATAGATTCACCAAGTGTCTGAATATCCTTTTCCTCGAGGATTTTTTCGTCGGTAAAAGTAATAATTGCGGCATTCTCAGCATATTCAACACTCATTTTCGGCTCAATCGACGCCATAGCACACTCCTTAAAAAGCGCTCAACTGCCCCAAAATCCTATGCTAGACTTCCTCAGATGTCAAGCTTTTTGCAGTAATTGCGAAATTTTGTCATTCTTTCGAACAACACTTTTTTGCAATTTTTTGTATTTTACCACAGAAAGACTCTTGCAACCTCAAACATATCGTGAATAATGGAGAACTGAATACAACAAGTATCTTGTTTTTTTCGGCCCTGGCAGGTATCTTGGATAACCGGTCCGAGAGTGCTCAGTTCGCAAGAGAGTTATGTAGAAACTTCCGTTATTTTCTGAATTTTGTATGATAAAACCAAGCTTATAGTCAGGTCTATACTGTAAAGGGCGCCTAAAAGAGAGCACAACTACAAAGCAGATGCTATCACTTATTCACTCTTGCGCTATTGTGAATTTAGGTATGCTGGACAAGTTTTGCAATCAGGTATTTCTGCCCCTAAAATCAGAGATTTCCTGATAACAAGTCGCGCCGATAGGCGTATAATATGTCGGAAATTACTGGAATTGTAGAAAAACCCTTATATTATTGGTCCTTTTCAAAGGAGGCTCAAAATGAGAATCAGTAGGTCAACAGGTTATGCAATACTGGC